>Ga0194118_10000419_pt1 | contig 72437 bp, 91 predicted proteins | sample TA2MahsurfametaG_2_FD_148662 | JGI IMG/M metagenome (GOLD analysis project Ga0194118, IMG submission 148662) | Freshwater microbial communities from Lake Tanganyika, Tanzania - TA2015013 Mahale N5 surface | ecosystem: Environmental > Aquatic > Freshwater > Lake | place: Tanzania: Lake...
TCCCGTGAGTAATTTGAAGTTTTGAGAAAGGTCCTTCAGTTAAAGACAAATACCAAGTTCTTGACTTGTCGTCTTTACCTTTGATGTTGAACTTTGGTTTGTAAATTCTGATGAGCTCCTCTTCCATGATAAGAGCCTCAGCCTCAGATGAAGCAATTTGATACTCAACGTCACGGATATTCTCGACAAGAGTTTTAGTTTTCTTGTCCACATGTTTTTTTGTAAAATAAGATGAGACTCGTTTGGGTAAAAATTTGGACATCCCAACATAGATGACTTGGTCCTTATCATCTTTGTAGATGTAACAACCTGGATACTTTGGAGCCGATTTTATTTTTTCTTTAAGGTCCATTCTTTTCTGTGTCTGTAAAACCAAGTAAGGTGTATGATGATAACGCACAAATTTACAACAATTGTTGGACCTGCAGAAATTCCAACACCATAAATAATCCAAAATATTGAACCGATTGTGTTGGTGAGCCTCAAAAGAAAAATGTTCTCAACTAAGAATGAACTTAGAATGAGAACAGTTCAAATATATCCGAATATATCCCAACTCATTTTACGAACGCTTTATCATCCCAAGTCTTGGCCCCTACATACTCCCACAAATTCATGTCGCACATGTCAGGGAAGCTTTGACGCATTGAACCCACGGTGAGAACTTCAAGGAAACCACGGTCGATGCTGTCCCATTTACCACCTTTGGTGGTGAATACGTTGTGCCACTGCTTTTCACCACTTTCGTACTCTACCTCAACTTGAAGATTAAGGAGACAATTTTTTTTCCAATTACAGATTGCACCTTGAGGGGTAGCTTGGAAATCGCTGATATTGACAAATCCTGCACGGCATTTAGCTGCTGAACGGAATTTATAGGTTTTGGTGATGTCTTTGATGAAGTTAGAAACTCCTACAGTAACCCTTTTACCCTTCACTGTGGTATCGAAAGAACCGTAAAATACGGAAGAATCTGAATCTTGATTTACTTTTACTACGGGGATGGTGGTTGTGTTTGTCATGGTGTTTATGTTTTGTTACACAAATTTACACCTTTTAATTAATCCACCAATTTTTTTGTGAACTTTAATTTTTTTAAATCCCGCACCATTCTGTCTCTGAGCGGATGATATTTCTAATAACAGACAACTTATTTGAGCTCCTATACTCTTTTAGAATATCCAACAATTTGATAAAAATCTTTCTTTTCTTCGCAAAAATCTTTAACGAGGTTTAGAAGCTCTCTGAACATAAAAGCACCTGAAGATTGTTTTTCACATTTTGAGAAGAGTTCGATAAAAGCTGTGATTGTTTCTATTGAATAATAACCAATACCTTGAAGTTGAAGATATTTATGACTTAATATTTGTGGTTGAACCAATTGATAATTGTTTCTCTCTTCGATTGAATTAAATTTAGTTGAACCGTCGTAAATTTGTATTAAGTCATCAACGTAATTTTTTAAATAATTATTTTTGGATACTTCATTTTGAGAACCCTTAACTAATAAATCAACTATCCAATGGGTGTGAGATGGTGTCCTTAACCTTTTTCCTGCTTCTTTGTATTTGACAATAAAATCCAAGTCAGGCCTTTCACCTCTTTCTCCTTGATAAATGGCAACCTCTGTAATTTGGTCGGTTCTCCAAAATTTTAAAGGGATATGTAGTTCACCTTTCTTTCTGAAAGATAAATGTTTCATTTGAAAAAATTTGACAAATTATATTTAATGTCGTTGCTCCTACAAATTTACACTTTATGCATAATTCACCAAACAATTATGTATTTTTTTATTTCTGTAAGTCATAGCCATTTGGTCTCTTCTCAAATGATACTCCAAATATGAAATGATTTTTTTTTCTTTAGAAATTTCCCTTTTATTTTTTTGGGGAATTAATTTTTTTGGAGTTTTTTTTTTCAATTTTCTTAATTAATTTTTTATATTGTTTTCTATACGCCTCTTGGGTCCAACCATCGTTATATGGACTTTCCGCGTTAATTTTATAATTGATTAACAATATTTCATCATCAATTTTGTTTTTTTTCATAACGAGTTAATTAATTCTCTTACCCTCTCCTCTAAAACGTTAATTGTTGTGTGTAAATGACCTGTGTCATGTGGCTCAAGTCTACTTTTAAGTACTTCAATCTCTGCGAGAAGTGCTGTGATGTGCTCCTTTGGTTTTTCTATTTTCATAATATTAATTTTTTCCGCAAATGCTTGGTTGATAACACCCTTGACCACCCCCCTCAACATATCCAACCCTGAGGTCAATATGGGTATTTCTTGAATATGGTGTTTCTTTTCCGCAAATAACACATTTGTCCATATCATTCGGACGTATGATTGATTTTACTAATCCATCTTCACTGATATCCAAAAAGAAATGTTCATCGTCAAAAGGAGGACCCTCTTGATTTCTTCTTTCTTGCCAATATTTGTTTCGTACTAATCCACCCAAATCGAAATCATTTGGTGTGTCCAAAATTTCCTTTTCTGTAAGTGATACTGTGATTTGCATAAATGTATTTTCATAAAAAATAATTTTTTTGTTTGATAAAAGAAAGGTATTTATGGAAATGAAAGAAAAAATAGTTTCACAAAAGTTCAAATACCTTTTCCTGACTGAAATGGATACTAAAGATTTCCGACTCGAAACCTTGGATATTGACTTAAATGAACCAATTGGATATACTATTCACACCACCTTTGATTATTTAATGGATGTTGACCCGAATGTAGAGGACATTTCTTATTATTTAGGTAAAGCCTCAGAAGCAACAGAGAAATTTGCTTCAAAATACCAATACGATAAAGACACAGATAGTATAATCGACAAACAAAAATACCAAGTAGGTCCAAATCTTGTATTTGGTTTGGACTTTGAATGGGGGACAAAATTTGTTGTTAATATTACAACACACGTTAATTATTGATATGAACGAAAGAGTAAAAATATTTGCAAAAAAAATTCTCAATGGGATGAAGGGTGAGTTCAATAATGCTCAACAGGTTTATCATTATTTAGTAAGCTTTATGAGACGTAGAAAAGAATTTTTCGAGGATATGGACCCAAACGAATTTATCAAACTTACACTTTATATTTACTCTTTCAAATCGACAGGTTCATTTGATTTGGGTGAAAAAATTTTTGATAAATTGGTTTTTATAACCGTCATCAATACCGCCATGGAACCTACTATTGAAGAATGTAAGGATTGTGATGGTCACGGACGACAACCTTGTGATGAGTGTGGTGGAGAGGGGAAAGAAAGATGTGAGGAGTGTGAAGGTTCAGGAGTAATAACTTGTTCAGAATGTGACGGAGAGGGAGAAGTTGAAGGTGATAACGGTAAGGAAGAATGTGCTTACTGTGAAGGTGAAGGGACAGTTGAATGTGATGAATGTAGTGGAGATGGAGAAAAATGGTGTCCTCAGTGCGACAATGGAGATATCGAGTGTATAACCTGTGATGGTAGTGGCGAAATCGAACATGAAGATAAGTTCAATTTTTTTGTCAAAAACTTATGTTCGTGGTCAAAAGCTCTAAACGACCTTTGTGAAATTAGGGAACAAACAGATGAGCCAATTTCTGAAGATGGTGAATCAATTGAAAATAATGAGGAGGTGATTACTCTATCTGGTCAACAATATTCATTAAAACCCGAATCGTTCGTCGAAAAGGGATACTATTATTGTGTTTCAGTAGATGATTCGCCAAGATTAATATTGAACAGGGATATGATGATTTTTGTAGATTTACCGATGAAATCTTTGAGATTATACGGAACCTCTTAATTTATCCACAGCACTTTTGAACAAAGGGTCCAGTTCAAATTTTTTTGAAACATCCCCAATAGAAGGGTCATTTGTTCTGATAGCAATCATGAAATCAACAACTTGTTCATCTTCATATCCATTTTGTCTGAGTGTGTAAAGAATTATTCTCATGGCTTGTCCAAGGGTTAGTTCCTTTTCCAAGTTGATAACTTCTATTATCCTTCTTAGTTGATTTTCTTTCATCAAGTAATTCTTCACAACAAAATATTTAATAATAAATATACCTGATGAGTGATATAAAATCATTCTTGAAAATTTGTAAAACTTACGGATATCCTAATCCCAAACTATTAAGTTTAGCCGATATGGCTGATTATAATTTGAAAAATTTCTTATTGGACCTAAAAGGGGAGTTGGGAGAAAAGGGTGTGGTAGATTTTTGTGGTAAAGCTATTGAGAAACTCTCAGGAAAAAAGGGTATTCGAGTTGATTTAGAAGGACCTAATGGTGATGAATATTGTTATGTAAACATCTATCCAATATACTACTACGATGAGGAAGAATCAAAGAATGATGTGATAAGTAAATCAAGTTGGGGTGAATCAAATATTTTAGATATGAACTCTGATACAGGAGGATATCATTATGTAACAATTCAAACAATAATCGACAACACAGACATGAGTGGTTGGGGTGATTTGGACGAGTTATTAGACAATATCAAAGAAAAAGCCTACAACATAGTTTATAGTAATTGTGGTTTTGGTATATGGTGGGAATAAAAAAAATGGGAGACCGAAGTCTCCCAAAGGGGCTGTATAGTTTTGAACAGCCGCTCCACCACCAAGTTTAACGAACTTGGAAACCACCTTCTTTGAAAAGAGTATTTAAAATCTTTTCTACCTTTTCTTCACTGAGATATGGAATAACATCATCTGAGTTATCAGGATAGAAAAGTTTGGTAATGAAATTTCCGGTTTGAGGATCAATTATTGCAACTTCGAAATTTTCTTCAAAGTCACCATATAAACCCATAGCACCTCCGACTATTGACAATATGTACTTATCGTTGTAAAAAGTAATCCTCTTACCCCCAAGAACTCCGAGAGGTTTGGAATTATCCTGAATATAATCAATCGAAATCATTTTTGATTTTTTAACTGATCAAGTTTGACTTTGAGGAGTCCAATATTGTCTTTGTCTTTCTGAGTTTTATTAGGTTTTTTTGTAAGCTCATTCATCATTCTAGTGACAAAGTTTTGTTCATCCTCAGTGCCTTGAGTTTCTATTTTTGAGTTACCCTTCTCGAGATGGCGACCTAAACGATATCCAACATATCCCACCAACCCAAGAATGACTAACTGACCAAAGGTAAATTGTTTCATATATTATTTTTTTGTGATTTCAGCTTCGATTTTTGATTTAGTAATCAGAACATCAGCAGCACTGTATTGTGGTGTGTTTGTTAAGATTATTGACTCAACCAAGTGTTTGAATGGAACATGAATAAAAAAATCTGTTCCGTTGAAAAAAGTAAGATCGTTTTTTAATTCAATACAACTTTGTACCATTTTCAAGAACAATTTAAACTGAATCGGATCGATAAATGTTTCATTTAAAAGGGTACCGAATTTCTCGTTCTCTATCTTAATTTTGTATTGAGTAAGTGTCATACCTGATTATTTTTACAAAAATAGTAAACAAAATTCAGAAAAACAAAAAAAATTATGAGTCTTCGCACATTTGTGAATTTTAGTGAAAAACATAAATGCTTTTCTATTACACAACCTAGAACTGCATCAAGGAACTTGACTCGGATTCTAAAATTATATGATTTTGATACTTATTTACTCAATAAAGGTGAGTTAATTTTTGTTCATCCCAATCCTACACACAACCATACCACCGAGTTGATGAACAATCATTTAGATTATGACATTATTTTAAGTTGTAGGAATCCATATTCATATTTTTCAAATGGGTTCAGAATACAACAATTAAAAAAAGATTTACTAATCTCGACATACGACCTTAAAGATGAATATTACGAATATATGTCTGAAATTATTTTCAAGACTTCTACATATCTTTGGCAAAAGGGTTATGAGTCTGAGGGTATCCCATCTTTGTTAAATAGAACCATAAAATACAGAATCAAAGTGGAAAATTTTGAGGAATCTTTGATGAAAGTGCCTTTTATTTCTAATTCTGACCCTGAAAAAATATCTGAGGTTTCCAAATTTTGTAATGAAAAACTTGGAAAAACAATGCCCTCAGATAACATTTTATGGAGGGAATTCTTCCCCGAAGATTTCAGATTATATTACAACCAAAGAAACGCAGATTTAATTTACGAAAATTACGAATCAATGTTTAAAGTGATGGATTACCATAAAGACTCTTGGATGTTATGATGGTGTTTGATTACCGTTCAGAATTGGAAGATTGTGGTCTTTAACACCCCCATCAGTTATAATCCGATATGTTACAATATTTCCTAAATCAGGAAAACTAATTAGTTCAACCTTTATACCCCATTTGTTAACGTGAAGATTTACCTCAGGTGTAACAATTTGGGTCAGATTATCTAACTTATCCCAAGTCTCACGCTCAACCATATCTCTAATTATACCCTGAGTTGTATCTACAAGAACGTCATTTGCGTGCATCACACCTAACAAGAACTTTTCAACATCAAAAATATGATATCTTACAATACTTGAGAGAACTACACTTTTGTCATCGAAAGATGTGACTGTTTGTGGTTTTAAGTTTACTGTTTGGGTAATAACAGGTGTAACCCAAATCTTATCAAAAAATGGTATTTTACAGTTTAAACCGGGTTCTACAACTCTTATGAATTTTCCACATCTAAGATGAACGCCTTTTTCCCACTGATCTACAATTTTGAATGGAAGTATATCATGGATGAATGTTACCAACAGGTCTATGAACTTATCAAGCATAAAATAAGATTTGCTGCTAAGTTACAAAATTAAAATAACACTACAAAATATTTATTATAATGTTAGAACAAGATTTAAATATATTAGACAAAATCTTTAAAGATTTGAATTTCACCACAACTTATAGAGAAATCTTGTTATCAAGTTTGGTTAACAACCTTGAGAGATCGGGAATGAAAAATATTACTCGTAACTTTATCTACGTATCTTTATCCCCTGAAGAGGGTAAGAAAACTGCTACTGAGATAGCGGATTATTGGGAGGAGATGAAACAAACCGGATCATACAAAACCAACCTTCAAAAAACTTTAGAAAATTCACCAACCTTTTCAAAGTATCTGAAATAAAAAACCCCAACCGTAAAAACGGTCAGGGTTAGGCAAAAAACTCTGAGAATACAAGTCTTGACAAGAGTCTTTAGGAGGATTATTTGGTTCCCTCTGTTTCCACCGTCTTTTGAACGGTAACTCTCAGTCACGGTCAATTAGATTAACCAATCCTTAAGTTGTCTGCAACTCTCTCCTTACTCATCACTCTTCGACCCTGCCGAGCCAATTCATCCTTGCGGGATTAGAGAACTTTCGTGAAAATCGTGTCGGGCTTGGGACCCTTCACGGCCGTGAACATCTCACGACTATGTAGTGACCTGTCACACACAACTGACGAGCACTTTTCCTTGATTTAATTTAATGTTTTGGACATTGATTAGACCAAAGTTGGTTTTACGGATTAGGAAGGTAGTGGCCCGTCTGAAGCCAAGTCATCTTTTGGATGACACGATACTAAACTACCCTCTGAAGTGTCCCCACTTCCATATTTCGAGTCAACTTCATGACTAACCTCTTGGTAGAGATAAAGTCAAGGTCTCATCAGCACCACCTGTTATGAAACTTACCTTGCCGGTGTTTAAGCCAACTCTAACATTGAACTACGCAATTGTGACAGTGGATACTATCATTTCTTACATAAGTTCTACAGGTTACTCTTGTTGGTCTTCCGACCTCAACCAAACGACCCGAATCGCTTGGTCACCTCACCAACTTCCCTACAGTGTTACCCTCGGTACTAGAGGTGGTGTGATATCCTGCTTGCCTACTCAAGCTCCCTTTCGGAAACCGCAGACAACCCAAAACCAGGGTTATCCACTTTATACTACTTTCGTAGTTTATTTAACGACCATAGGCGGCCAATATCTTGAGTCAAAGAACTTTTTAATTTGGAAGGAAGGGGACTTTTTACGACCCCAACCTTCCATTTGTTTCACAAAATTAAAACAGTATTTGGAGACTGTCAAATTTTTTTGAAACTTTTTTTGACTATTTCTGATTTGATTCTAATACCTCCCACTTTAAGTGAGACAGGTTCAAATTCAGTTTCATCAAAGAACAAATGACTTTCGTCTTTTGTTTTACGAAGATAAGAAGAACTTTTCAATCCATCAAATCTTTTTTTGTTGCGAGGGTAGGATTCGAACCTACGACGCCAAGGTTATGAGCCTTGTAAGCTACCTCTGCTTTACCTCGCGATATAAAATTGGTAAAACTACCCAATACTTTGATTACGTGGGTCGTTCTCCCTCAAAGATCTTAATTTCGGTAAACGATAAATATACTTTAAAATCGTAAAGGACTACAAAGATATTAAAAAAAATGGTTCTAACAAGTATTTCACAAACATTTTTTTACATATCTAAGCTACGAACTATTTTTTTTAGTTGTCTCCTAATCCGATAAGTATGATAACAATAACAAAAAAAAAGTATAAGACCTGAAACTATCATTGTAATATGATTTCTGCTAATCTATAAACAAATTCCCCTGTTGTGTTGGGATCAATCTCATTCAAAGTAAAATACTTCCATTCAGTGTGTTCTTTACCGTCAATGGCATTATCCAAATCAGGGGTTATTGGTATATCTGAATCTAATAAATATACATACATTAGTCCTTTTATTTTATATCCATCACGAGTGTATCTTGGAATGAGACCAATAAAATTTATATCTTTATCATCGACATCGACTCCAGTTTCTTCGAAAAACTCTCGTTTAGCACCGTCCATTGTTGTTTCATTTTCCTCGAGTTTACCTCCGAAAATAGACCACATGCCAGGAAAAGCGGAGAGAGAATTTCTTTTTGCAAGAAGAATTTTATCTCCCGACTTGACAATTAAACCTGTGTATCTTTTTGTATCCATGGTATTTATGATTATGGTTGTAAATGTAGGTAAAAAAAGTTTTAATGTCAAAACTTTAGTGACACCAAAAGAGCAAAAAATTGGAATGATGAAAAAAACATTCAATCATTCATTTAACGGACTTCTTTTTCTTATGAATGGTGATCAACAATGTTTTTGGATGAAGGACTGTATAATACCTTTGGATATTATCATTATAAAAAATAACGTTGTTGTTAATATTCATCATAACTGTTCTCCCTGTCAGAGTGATGATTGTCCATCTTATTGTGGTAATGGTAATATAGTTCTTGAGATTATGGGTGGGTCCTGTAAAAAATTTGGTATTGAAGCAGGTGACTCAGTTCAGTACATCCTTTAGTTTTTCCAAATTGTCTCTTTAACTTCCTCTTTATGCGCGATGTACCGAGCTAGAACAAAAAAGTAATCGCTTAATCTATTTAGATACATGGTTATAGGTTGTAATTTAATAAAATTATCCAAAACCCTACACTCCAAAACTTCAATTTCAGTTCTTCGAGCTATTGTTCTACAGATGTGTGCAATAGCTACTGATTTAGTTCCTTTAGGTAAAATAAAATTCTTTAGTTCAGGTAATTCTTCGCTCATTTTATCCATAGATAACTCTAATACTTTTATATCTTCCTGATTAACTTCAGTAAGTTCTGTATTATTATCATTAATAATCGTCGATCCTGCGTTAAATAAATTCCATTGAATTTGTTCTAGTGAAAGGTTTAGGTCAAAAACTTCACTTCTGAGTAAACCCACAAAGGAGTTTAATTCATCTAAAGACCCGACCGCTTTGATTTCTGAAAGTGTTTTGGGAACCCTTCTTCCCGATAATAAACTTGTGGTACCATCATCACCCTTTTTGGTGTATACTTTTTTTGACATGTCATAAATATATGAAATCTATTGAGATACCTCAACTTGAGATTCTTTGATTTTTTCTTTTAACGTTTTTTTGAACTCAAGTGCGAGACTCTTTAAAAATCTAATGTAAGGTGCATCTTCTTTTGTTGGATCGTATCTATAGTTTCCCATAGGTGGTCTTTTACTTCTACCCAAGTAATTAAGTCCAGATATATTTGTAATACACTTATGTCCACCTGACATCGATTGTAAAAGATCCCAAGCCGAAACTCCAACTTTGTCCAATATTTGTCTTTGTTCTTCACTCAATTCTGTGAACGGTATATCCATCATGTTTTTTATCTGCTCTAGCATTTGCTCGCCATTATCCATAAACATGAATCTTTCTCCATATAAAGCATCAAAATCTTTAAAAGTAAATCCAACGCTCTCAGGTCCCACCGCAGTTTCACTTATCCATTTTATTGTAGATAGGGGTACAACTCTATCTTTCAACTGACTCTCCCATTTTTTTAATACACTTTTGGATATTTCGCCAAGATTTACCCCTTTCAAGCTCCTATCTTTTTTGAAAGGATTACATGAAACTTGTAATAATCCCATTGGCCAAGCCATTATTAAGAAATCGGCTTCAGGGTATGTCCTAAAAGGGGTATATCTATCATAAGATCCTGGTTTTCTCATATCCCCTCCACCGTATTGTGTTATTATACCATCGGAATACTCTAAGTTACGAAAGTCTTTCATTGACCCCGCGTAATCGTCGGCATTGTATTGTAATTCTTCGGGTGTGGGAGCGTTATTTTGTTTCATCCAACTTTTAATATTTCCGAGAATCGAAAGAAGGGAGGGTTCGGAGTCTAAGACCAAGTTTTCAAGAAATCTTTTTTTGTTTTTGAAGGCTAAAAGGAGTTTGTTTACTACAAATCCCATTAACATTTTGTTTTTTTGAAGTGATTTCTCTTTATCATACCTGAACAGATAGTTAACAACATCCTCAGGTGTCACATTTTGTTTTATAAAGTCCGCAGAGTCAACCGTACTTATCAATAAAACATCTGTTGAAGGAAATAAATCTCTTGGAGAAATTATCTGAGATATTGTTTCGACGTTAGATCTAGCTTGTCTGAATGATTTTGATGCTCCTTTCTCGGCTCCAACTTGTTTATCGTGATGATCTGTGTGAATCACAAACATTGGTTTTCCATGGGCGAAATCGACTAATACTGGCATCGTGTCTCCCTGAGCGTCGTTTTTTTTGACAGCAAACTCTTTTTCACCATATTGAATAACGTGAGCGTCAACTACATCAATACCATTGTCCTCGAGATATCTTTTCATTGCAATGGCTGTGGTAACTCCATCCAAATCCTGATGGAAATAAATTTCCGCTTTCGGATATCTTTTTTTCAAAGCCGAGATATCTCTGAGCCCTGTTTCTAAAATTACTCTTTTCATTACTTAATCGATGGTCGAGGCACTGCCTTGGTTCCGAGGGCATCTACATCAGAGATACTGAAGATTTCGATTTTCTTTCTTGTCTTTGGGTCAAATCCAAACATCCTTTTCCCATCTTCTCCCATCTCGAAAAGGAACTTTCCAATTGGAAGAGTTGTTTTTACAGTCAAAATTTGCTCTCTTCCTGTTTCGGTTCTAACTTTGAGTATCTTTTTTCCTCCCCTATCAAGAATCTCAGCTTCAGCATTTTGGCCGGGGGTAACTAAGGTTATGGTTTTTTGCTCTTTAATTATTTTTTTAACGATTGTTTTCAAATCGTTTTCAGTTATTCTAATTACTTTTTTCATATTAACTTTTCAATGTTAGTAAAAACTTGGTTTTATTAATCTGAGCTAAAATCTCATCTCTTATGTTTAAAAGGTCTGAGTCATATTTACTATCTAAAACTTCCGAAAATGATACCAAGAACTCCACAATACCATCTATGAATTTTTGTAGATTAAGAACTTTGATATCTTGAAAGGCAACAACAAACTCTTCAGGGAATTGTGGTCTCCCATATTTTCCCATCATTGCTTCAGCAAATAGATCTAAACTCTCATCAATTGAGGCGTAAATTTTCCCATATGATCGATGTTTAGCATCCCCAAAAGTTTGCCAATGCAAAAACCTAAATTGATTTTGTATTTGGAATAGTTTCAATATTAATTCTTCTTTCATATTCAATTTACTAAGCCAATGGTGTCCTGAAAAAAGCACCTGAGATTAAGTCTTTCAGAAGATCTCTTGAGGGTTGAGGAGTTGAGGTTCCAGAAGAAGATGTTTGTGAGTCCTGGTCGGGATCATAAGTCACGTCTACTTTCGGCTCTCGAAATTCTTGTTTATAAATGTTTTGTCCTTCAGGTGAATTAACGTAATCTTGAAATTTCTCATCAATGTTTGGAACTTTAGCCGCCAATTCATCGGGTCCAACAAAGTTTCCAATTCCGATGTAATCCAAAAGACCTGCATAGAATTTAGTTCGTCTGAAGAGACTTATTAAATCCCTGTTTAGTCCAAGTTTACTCCATGATAATCCTGGCCAAAAATTTTTTGCCATCCATCTCGGATCAGAAGCTTTGAAGTTTTTAAACACTCCTGTATTCGAGGAAACGGTATTCTTCATTTTCTGAATCATTTTTACCGCGTCATCTTTTGATGCAAATGCAACCTTGGATGCAAAGCCACCAGCAACTCTTTTGGCTTCTGCCGACTTTTTACTTGCATTTACAAATAAATCGATCCAATCCGTAAGTACCTTTTTGAATCCAGCTGGAATTACTGGAACATTTTGAATTGCTGATTTTAGTTTACCACCCCATGTTATAGAGCTATTAATAAACTTTTGCATCATCGGAGATACCCTTCCCGCTTTTTCAAGGGCGACACCGGCCTCAAATGTTTTTCCGTTTTTAGCTAAAGTTAATGCTTGGTTCATCCCTTTGAATAGTTTACTCGATTTACCAACTCCTAATAGTGGTTTTGCTACTACGTCACCTACGTAAGGCACAACTGCAACCATCGAAAGAAATCCAAAAAAGTAATCACCTTGATTGATATAAGACATACCATTGATGAAATCTACAACCCCAGTAGGATCAAATATACCAAGAATGTCACCCAGTGTGTTATACCATTTTGATTCATTTATAGGTGTTTTAACTTTAGGATATAGTTTTTTCAGAGTCTCGACAACGAACTGTTTTTCTTGATCAGAAAATTGATTCCACTGCGACTGTGCGTTTTCTAATTTCAAAGAAAAAGCTATGTGTTGAAGTTGGTCTTGGCTTAATATAAAATCTGGCATTTATTTTTTCTTTATAAATATAGAGATTATAAAAAAAAGGTTCTTACGAACCCTTTTCAAATACCAACTCAGGTTGATTTTTTTCTTCCAAGAAAGCTTTGACCCTATTCTTGGCAATTTCACAATAATTGGGAGATAATTCAATACCAATCCATTTTCTTCCTTGAATTTCCGCAGCAACCAAACTTGTGCCTGATCCTACAAAAGGATCTAATATCAATTCATTTTTATAGGTAAGAATTTTGATTGCGTTATTTGGGATATCAAGTGAGAATGTTGCCTTTGTCAATTGTTTTGTGTCCGCAAAGTACTTCCATTGTCCATATACCAAATCGATAAACTCTTTTTTTTGATCTTCGGTATATGTTTTCTTCTCTTTTCCGTCTTCTTGCTCCACCATGACTGCAGACCATTGAGGTTCCCCTTTAACTTTCTTGATATGATGTTTTTTATATGCCAAAATTACACACTCTTTCGGATTATAAATGTATGGAGCTGAAGGAGACATCCATGATCCCCATGCAGTGGTTTTACTTCTATGGGGAGATTCCTCCTCGAGATCAACTACCCCAAAAAATCCGAAACCTATACTTTTCATAATGTTCCAAATCTCTGCAACCATGAATATACGACCACCCTTGGATTGTCTATTGATTTCGTAAGGTAAATTAATAGCTATTCTACCGTCATCTTTCAAAACACGATAGGCTTCTCTTAACCAATTATTTGAGAATGTCCTATATTGATCAAATTCCAAATCATCTTCAAATTGATCGTATTTAATACCCACTCCATATGGAGGTGAAGTCACAATTAAATCAATTGACTTTTCAGGCATTTCAGACATTACCTTTATACAATCCCCATTTATTATTTTATTAGTTTCCATTAATTTACAAATTATCCAAGCCAAATATAACGATCAATTTTATTTTTATGTGCATCATAATTTACCCTCGTCTCTCATTTCTTGTCGAATCTTACTCGCAGATATATCTCCAACCTCTTGAGGGGGTATATGTTCAATAATGTCATAACCAACACCACGACCGAAATTTACAGATTCTATGTCAGGTATAATTACAACTTTTACTTTTTCATCACCAACAAGTTTCCAAAGTTCTTTTTTTATGTTTGCCTCAACCTCTAAAGCACTGAATGGATTTTTTTCGTCAGGTTCGATGTCTCTAATACAAATAAGAATATTCTTACCCTCGTTTAACCTTTGATCAATTAACCACCTGTGACCTGAATGCCACGGCTGCCAACGACCAATAAACATGGAATATTGTTTAGAACCACTATTTTTCAGTTTTGGGTCACCCTCAACGTGTATTTTCCGCATATTTTAATACTTTTGACACTGATTCTTCAACATCCTCCTCAGTAGTATCAACACTCAGAAAGTTCTCAGTTGGGGGTTCATAATTTTCAACAAAAAAATCCTCTCTTCCTCTCAGTTCATTTGTGTGAATGTAAATCTCGACTAAATTAGTCCCCATTTTTTGTTTAAACTTGTCTCTTTGGTCTTTGTAAGGGGACACTAATGATACCACAACATCTCTTTTTTTATTATGAAGGTATTCAGAAATTTGTTGTGCTAATTCAATATTTTTTCTTCTCCCTGTTTCAGAATAATCTTTATTTTCGAATAAATTTCTCAAGTCATCCCCATCGATATGGAAGAAACTTGGTTTTTCCCAAATTATCCTTTCACAAATGGTTGTTTTACCAGACCCTGGTTGTCCTGTAAACCAAATAATCATTTTTCTAAGTTTTCAATTTTTCTGTTCAAATAGAAAGCGGCTTTTTTGAGGTCTTCTAATTCCTTGGAAGAATTTTTTTTACCTGCTCTGACCACGTATTTTACCACGTTGAAAAGATATGCATCTTTATCTAAATCCCAAGCTTCACAAACTTTAATTACTTCATAAGGGTTTTCTTCACCTCCATAATGATGAGGGTGATTGACCATTTCAACTTTCGTGTTCATTTTTTTTCTTCCCCCACTTTTTTTCCATGTAATCGATGTATCTATGTGTTTTGTTCCCATTATAAAGCATCCACATAATGTAGTAATCAAACCACCACTCGAGTTTTTTCAGGATTTTTTTCATTAACTAAAGTATTTTTGAATCGCGTCGAGTTTATCGTCAGCATCAGCTAACATCTGAAGTGCTTCCTCAGCGTTTTTATAGAAATCTGCTGTTGAATGATCTCCAATACCTACTGCGTGGTTTGATAATAATTCCAAAGTCAAAAGGGCTTTGGCTTTCTGTGCCTCCGCCTCTTGACGGAGCATTTCAAATAAATAGACTTGTACGTTTGACATTATTTAAATTTTTTTCTTGTTTTTATAAATGGTTCATTTGATGGCACACCATTCATCTGTTTGGGGTTTGATTTTTTCTTGTATTGATAAGTTTCTTCTTTGGGTTCAGTTTTTACACCTTTCCATTTTTTCCACTCGGTTTTGGAAACATATTCCCAACTAATTCCTACCATATTTATTGCGGTTTTGTCATCAACTCTTTTGATGTCACCGACTTCTACGTTTTTTGACTCTCTAATTGCTTTAATACACTTCATAGTTTACCTCCATGTTTAATTTATTCTCCAAGAATCATATGGAATCATAGATTTTGGATGATATTGAAAAAAAGATTCGTGAATGTAAGTATCGGAATTTTCTTGCTTATTATCAAGGTATGCTCCCCAAAAAGATAATGTGGAGTTTGAGAGAATATGTTTGTCACATTTTGCCATCATTAACATTGAAACATGTGGATCTTCATCTATAAACATAATTCTTTCCTTATTAATGTCTAGTTTATTAAGTAAAAAACTTGACTTTTCTTTATTATCTGTAAATAGAAGTATTTGATCATCAGTAGATAAGAGACTTAATACATATTCATACCATTCAATTGGAGGGATAATAGGTGAAATGAAATCATTATTATTACCCATCCTCATATGAAGAGATGTTGTTGGATTTCTGAAAGTCTTAGAATAGTTTTTATGGAGATAATCTAGTATATTGGTGTTGGGTTGAAAAAAATTTAGTAGATATTCTCGATTATGATGCCAATAATTTTTATTGAAGAAGTATCCTTGAATTAGAAAAGGTGTGTTTGTTATTTCTTTTATGGGAATAAATTCTCCACCCGACCCAGTGTCATACTCCCAAGCAAGTCTCTGATCTAAATCCCAAATGAAAGCCTCGGGTCTTCCATAAAACCATGGTAAATTTGGAAATATATCGCCTAAACTTATACCTCTATCTTTTACTTCGTGCCCACCCCAAGGATCGAAATGATGATTTCTTTTTGAAGTTTGGGTGATATTAGATTGTAAGGAAAACTCTGATTGATGAGATAACCAATAACCTAATACAGGTTCAACTTTTGGATTATCTTTCGCATATGATAATAATGCTGATATTTGAAACATTAGATTACCAACACCACCCATGAGTAAAACGGATCCAGTTTTATCCGTTATTTGAGGGATTAATGTTTTGTAAACCATAATGTTCGGCTATTTCTTTTTCTGTTTTACCTTCTTTAAACATTTCATAAATATTACTACTTTCCTCGTCCTCAAAAATTAAAATATCACTTTTTCCGTAAAGATTGAGTAATGAAGAAGTTCTGAGAAAATGAAAACATTTTTCTTTGTCAAGATATCTTCTGTTGAATCCCATAAGAACAAATGTAAAAAAAAGTATTAACTATTCCAAATTGTGAATTTTTTTCAAATTAACAATCTGAAATATGTAAGCCATAAGAGCTCTTTTCATCATTGGAATGAAAGTTTCTTCAAATGGAAAGTCTTGGCTACATTTGACTTCAAATACCGGAATTTCTTTATAAAAATCTGTGTTACTCCACGTGGAATTTTCCTCTATTAATTCGACAAAAGATTTCTCATCTGTTCCTCCTGAAAAAATAAAGTTTAAAAACGTCTTACTATAATGGTCATCAGTTACCTCTTTTCTTATTTCATATTCCCACAAATAAATTTGATCTTCAAATTTTTTCCTATGAAAAATATAACCTCTTCCATCTTCAAGTCTGGTTTTATTTTTTCTTATTTGCACAGATATCGAGTCATGAGCAACATTCCAAATTGATTTTGCTATTTCGAATGCCTCGTAAATCTTTTGCCCTGAATATTTTACTGTTTTGTCAATTTCTTTTTGTTGTTCATCTCGAAGTTTTGGTGGTATTTTTGGCACAAGATCTTTGAATAGAATTTCATCATCATATGATGATAGGTTTTTCTTGATGGTCAACAACGTATTTTCTTTAGACAAAGATTGAAGATTTGCCAAGTGCAAGGAAAGTTCTACAAAGTCAGGGTAGATTTTAAGTTCATCAAATCTACGATCACACTTTTGAAGATACGCTAATAATGTATATTTCTTATGTTCAAAATCAATTGGTTCTTTGTATATCCATTCGGGATCCAATTGAAAGGAACTTTTTTTCGTTCTTGTCATCATAAGGAAAATATAAGTTCATAAAATTGTTAATCAATTCTGAAAACATAGTATTCTGTACCCATGACATTAAATATCTCATAAGTTCCATCATATGGGCTTAACTGTCCATAACCGTCCTCATCTACAACTGCTTGCTTGAATTTATCCATATCAATAAAGTCTTCTATGTTTAGTCCATTATCTTCCATGTAATATTCTATGTTTCTTTCAACATCACTCAACAAATCCTCAAGCTTTTTGTCAATTAATTCATCTGGCCAATCACCCTCTGGAGCTGTTTCTATATCTTCAATATCTGATTTTAGTTCCTCAATTTTTTCCTCTAATTCTGTTACACTATCTTCTAAGCTTGAAATCTGTTCTTCATCTTCAATATCCAAGGATAATTTTTCAAGTATTTCCATTTGAGCCTCCAATTTTGTGATAGTTGATTTTTTAAATAATATTTGGTCCATTTGTCCATCACTGAGCATCCTATCTTCATCATCTAAATAAGCCTCAGGGTTTTGAGAAAGATCATCATCATACCAACCTCGGGCATGATCCAATACCGCATCTTCATCAATGAAATTTGAATAAAAACTTTTGTTAAATCCCGCAATTCCAATTTCATCTACCAATCCATCAACATAATCTATAGCGGCTTCTTCTACTTCAGATTCATTTCCAACGGCATATGTCTGACCATAGAAATCATCATGATCTACCTCAAATTGAGAAAGTCCATAGTGTTCATATTTCATTGGAACAATGTAATAAACGTCTATCATTTTCAAGATCTCGTCTCGTTCATCCTCCAATTCTGTTATTTGATCATAAATCTCAGAATCAAAGTTTTCTGAAGCATCATATTCTACATTCAAACGATCCAATTGTACTTGAATCTCAGATAATCTTTCCTCCTGTTCTTTGTCCCTGACATCAGCACCCTCGTTTTCTAAATAATTGAGTATTGCCCAGGCTTTTTGACCCTCTTCATCCAAATCGTTTGTTAAAGCCCATTCTTGTTCAACTCTCCTTTCATCGGCCTCCTGTTTTTTGGCTAACTTGATTTTTTTAATCTCTAATTGTCTCAGTCTATCCCTTTCTGTTTTTTCTCTTTTCTTATCCTCTTCGACTTTGACTTGTTCAGAGTATTCAGATTTTAGGTAGTTCTTTATTTTTTCGATTATTTTTTTGAACTCAGGTTGTTCAAATAGAACAGAATCCCTGAGTGTATTATCTATCGCATCATAGTAAGACTCGTCCCCGTTAAATTTGAGTGATAAACCGACCTTGTATTTTAAATCTGTAGATGGTAGCGTTTTGTCTATTATGTAAAACAATTTACCTTCAGTATTATATTTGTTAAATGTATCAGCTTGATCACGTCCCGATGTACACCACTTAGTCCCCTTACCATAATAACAAGATGATTCAAAACTTAATGGGTTGACAACCAAGTATCTTGGAGACTCATAAACAATATTTGCACCTTGAATTTTTTTGTAGTTCCTTCTTTGTCTTTCAGCGTATTGGTCGAGTGCTGTTTTAAGTTCGTCGATTGACTTGTAATTGAAAATGTCTGTTTTTTGTAAATTAGATCCGAATTTGTTAAAATAGTCCAAAAGACCTTTGATTATTGGAAAATTTGTGTTGAATCCTATTTGATCCAAGTTTTTTCCTACCCATTGATAGTATTTGGATGGAATCTCATCTACTATTTTTATCATTTGGTCTTGAGAAAATTTCTTATTAAATTTATCTCTAAACTCTGACACTCTACTCTCAACCAAAATAATTCTTTCTGACATCAAATTCTTTATTTAATAAATATTGAAAGACATTTATATTTTGAAAAGAAACATATTTATCTACATAAACAAAATTTAAAAATTACCAATCATGGGATGCGGATGTAAAAATAAAGGCAACCAAAATAATCAGACTCCTCCAACACCACAAGAAGTCAAAGCACAAAAAGTTCAACTTGCGAAACAAGTTAATGAAGATGTGAAGTCAGCCATCAAAAAAACTATCGAGAAATATTACAACAAAAACAAATCCTAAAAGGGATATAGGAGAACAACTCAATTGGTAAAGGGAAGAGAAAATCTTCCCTTTTTTTGTATTTATATGATATGGCAAACATAGATGATTTTCTTGAGATGTTTAACAACGGTGATCTCGATGTAAAAAAGTACTTCGGGGACTATTCTGTATGGTTCAATCTATTGAAAAAGAGAGGCTTAATGGATGAGGTAGATCCTCACAATGCCTGGGGGGGTTCCGAAGTTTGGCAAAACGAATATCTTCTTTGGGCTTACGAATATGATAAACCTGTTTTTTATCATTGGATTCAGAAACTTCTCGGTGATGTGGAAATTGAAAATGGTAAAGCTTATTTGGTCGTTAAAGATCGTGGTGAGTTAGCAGATTTGTTTTGTGACAACAGAAATGATATCAGTCAAGATACCATAAAATCTATATTAGAAGGTGATTATGATTGGGATAGATATTGGGACACAACTGATGACGTTTACAGAGATGTAATCGAAGAATTGAACAAAGAAAATCTAAAAATATTCAAGGAAAGGATATTGAAAGAGTTGGCTGGCCAACAACTCTCACCTGAAACTGAAGAAATGGAACTGATAGCTGCTGAGCAAGGTCATAATGAATTTTGGGAGTTAAATTCCGAAAATGTTTCGAGAATTGTTGATGATGACAAATCGATAGAATCTCTATTAGATGATGAACTAAGTGATATGAAATCGGACCTTTATTCAGTTCACTCTAACGCTTATAATACAGCATATGAAGATGAGATCTATGAAGATATATTTTCTGAGTTGGGTAAGTACTTTGAAGGCAAGGGAGAATATATCGAAAGACCTTCCACGTTCAAGAAAGACACCAAAGTTCAATTATTCAAAATTCCAATCAAGGATTTGGAAGGATTCTTGGGTGATTATTTATCTGAGAACAAAGGGTATGGTAACTCGGGTACAATAGAATATCACGGATCTTATATCGGATTACTCAAGGAAGACCAAGATTGTCTGTCGACATATGCACCCGACTATCCAAGTTATTCCAAAATCGATAAGTACATAAACGATTATTTTTCAGATTATTTTTAAATGGGCCTATTAAGCAAATTAGAAGAACAAAAGAGGGAATACATCCACAAAAAACCCCCAACCAACATCAGAAAGATTTTGGACCAAATAAAATTATTTGAAGTATATCCGAACATCTTTGCTGTTGTAATCAAGGACGACAAACTAAGATCGAGAGTCTTTTTGAGATATCAAGAATTTTATGAATCCGATTCAGACTCATTTAGAGGTAAATCTTTCAAATGGGAAGATTATATCAAATTCTACAAAGAGAGGACAAAAAAAGATTACTTCTCTTATCATGAGGACTTTACGGGATATAATGTACCGTGTGAAACGATTGAAGCCTGTGCAGCCAAAATACCTGATCTGAACATATATGATATGATTATGTACAGCATTACTGACACTATCAAAAAAATTGTTGGGAAGGACCCTTATTACCTTATAGGTATTGATCAAGACACCGGAGGAGATCCGACATTGATTCTACACGAGGTCGCACACGGACTTTGGTTTTCTGATCAAGATTTTAAAAAACAAATGACGAATGCCATAAATAATATGGATTCAAATGTCAAAGATAAAATGTTAGATAGAATAAAAGAGTTTGGATATGCTGAAAATGTATACATGGACGAGCTTCAAGCTCATATGTCAACAGGTCTTTCTATTAAAATGAATAGAATCAAAAATATTAAGTCCGCTATGGTTCCGTTTTACAAGATATTTATGAAGTATAAATCCAAAATCAATCCAAAACCTATCCCGATTGATTGGAGCACAGATTTAGACAAGTGATCAAATTTTTAAACATATTGTCCCAAGTTCTTACTGAAGCTAAAAGATATAGATTTACACCTGAGACTTTAGATAGAATCAACAAAATTGTTGATAGGTTATGGAGTGATAGAAAAAAAGATTATCAAAGAAGAAAGGAATTTGTTGGTATCATTCCTATAAAATTAGCTAACGGAGTTGATGGATTGGTCAGAGTTTACGTTAATCCAAGACTTAGTTATATCGGTTCTATGGATTCCAAACCTTCAAAATCAATTGACCCAGCCGACATAATTATTGAAGTCAATCCGAAATTCTACGAATCAAAGAAAAATCTTTATCTTACCGTTTACCACGAGCTTTTACATGCCAGTGACCCAACCCAAAGTGTGAATTGGTCACCTAAGTACGAGATGGGTTACGATCAAACGACTGATGAAAAATATTGGGGACATCCCATTGAATTTTTTGCGATATCAAATGAATTCTTAGAGGGACTTGTAAATGAATTTAAAAGAAGAGTTGAAAGATTCTCGATTAAGGATAATTCTAAATCACTACACAAATCCCTACAAAATATATTGAACTATTTTGCAAAGAATGAACCCCTAACAAAACAATCCTTAAATATTATACAAAGAATTAACGATGAAAATATAGGATCAAACAGATTATCTCAAACTATAGCTGATATACAAACAGATTTTCCTAATACTTCAGATATTTTTCCACCATTGTTTGAAGATGAACCATATTATCTTTATTATGTACAAATGATAAAACAATATAATCCTGAAATTTGGAAGAAATTATTATCCATGTTATACACAACATCAAAGGAAATTGAAGAAATAATCGACACAAAAAAAAGGGGTTTAAAATAACCCCTTTTCTTTTGCCTTATTTGTTAAGTATTCAAGTTTTCTTTCTGACTCATCTAAAATTATTTTTTGTTCATTAATTGCTTGAATTGCAATTGATACTAATTCTGCGTATTTTACGGTTCTAAAGTCCGATTTAACATCCAAGACTACAGCTTCGGGTATTACGTGTTCAATCTCCTGTGCGACAAATCCATAATCTATTTTGGGGGATATTCTTATAATCTCGTTTTCTTCATTTCTCCAAACTCTTTTATATGTTACACCTCTAATTTTCAATATCTTTTGAATCGCTTCATCTATATTTACAACATTTGTTTTCAATTTAGAATCAGATGGTGGCCCGGGAGGTCCTTGTGGACCTGTTGGCCCTTGTGGACCTGTTGGCCCTTGTGGACCTGTTGGACCCGTGGGTCCTGTATATCCTTTTGGTCCTTGTGACCCTGTGGGTCCTGTACCTCCTGGAGATCCTGTTGCTCCAGTACTACCTTGGCTTCCTCTTGGTCCTGTAGCCCCTGTTGGACCTTGTGACCCTTGTGGACCTTGAGGTCCTTGAGGTCCTGTTGGTGAGTTTCCAGTTGCTCCTTGTGGACCCGTGGCACCCGTCGGCGCATTTCCTTGTGCACCTCTAGCTCCAGTAGGTCCTTGTGGACCCGTGGCACCCGTCGGGAAATTTCCTTGTGCACCTGGTGGTCCAGTAGGCCCTTGTGGACCTGTTGGTGAGTTACCTACTGGTCCTTGTGGACCTGTAGGTCCTGTTGTACCTTGTGGCGATGGTCCTTGCGATCCTCTATTTCCTGTTCCACCTTGTGTTCCAATTGGTGAAGGTCCTTGTGATCCTTTGGTACCCTGTGCTCCAACCGCTCCAACGTTCCCTTGAGGAGATGCTCCTTGTGATCCTCTTGGTCCTATGCCACCTTGTGTGCCGATCGGTGATGGTCCTTGTGATCCTTTAGCACCCTGTGCTCCAACCGCTCCAACGTTCCCTTGAGGAGATGCTCCTTGTGATCCTCTTGGTCCAATAGCACCTTGTGTTCCAATTGGTGAAGGTCCTTGTGATCCTTTGGCACCCTGTGCTCCAACCGCTCCAACGTTCCCTTGAGGAGATGCTCCTTGTGATCCTCTTGGTCCAATAGCACCTTGTGTTCCAATTGGTGAAGGTCCTTGTGATCCTTTGGCACCCTGTGCTCCTACCGCTCCAACGTTCCCTTGAGGAGATGCTCCTTGTGATCCTCTTGGTCCTATACCACCTTGTGTGCCGATCGGTGATGGTCCTTGAGCTCCTTTTGAACCTTGAGCTCCGGCTGCACCGACATTTCCTGTTGGTGATGGTCCTTGAGCTCCTTGAGCACCTGTTGGTCCAGTAGATCCTTGTGGTGATGGGCCTTGTGATCCTTTGCTACCTTGAGCTCCAACCGATCCAATGGCTCCTTGAGGAGATGCTCCTTGTGATCCTCTTGGTCCTATACCACCTTGTGTACCGATCGGTGATGGTCCCTGAGATCCTTTACTACCTTGAGCTCCAGCGTCACCGACATTTCCTGTTGGTGATGGTCCTTGAGCTCCTTGAGAACCTGTTGGTCCAGTAGATCCTTGTGGTGATGGACCTTGAGATCCTTTGCTACCTTGAGCTCCAGAGTTACCGACATTTCCTGTTGGCGATGCACCCTGTGATCCTCTATTTCCTGTTCCGCCTGTTGGACCCTGTGGTGATGGTCCTTGTGATCCTTTTGCTCCCTTAGGTCCTGTAGCTCCAACATTTCCCGTTGGTGATGTTCCTTGAGCTCCTTGAGCACCTGTTGGTCCCGTAGGTCCCTGTGGTGATGGTCCTTGTGATCCTTTGCTACCTTGAGCTCCGGCTGCACCGACATTTCCTGTTGGCGATGCTCCTTGAGCTCCTTGAGCACCTGTTGGTCCTGTAGGTCCTTGTGGTGATGGTCCTTGTGATCCTTTGGCTCCGGTTGAACCAATGGCACCTTGTGGACCTTGTGGCGATGCTCCCTGTGATCCCCTATTTCCTATCCCGCCCTGTGGTCCAATCGGTGATGGTCCCTGAGATCCTTTAGAACCTTGTGGTCCAGTGTCACCGACATTTCCTGTTGGTGATGTTCCTTGTGCTCCTTGATTACCTGTGGGTCCTGTAGGTCCTTGTGGTGATGGACCTTGAGATCCTTTGCTTCCTTGAGCTCCGGTATCACCGACATTTCCTGTCGGCGATGCGCCCTGTGATCCTCTATTCCCAATCCCACCTGTTGGACCCTGTGGTGATGGTCCCTGAGATCCTTTGCTACCTTGAGCTCCTGAGTCACCTGTTGCACCTTGTGGTGATGGTCCTTGAGCTCCTTGTGAACCCTTGGCTCCAGTAGCACCTTGTGGTGATGGTCCCTGTGATCCTCTATTTCCTATTCCACCCTCTGGTCCTTGGGGTCCCACAGGTGATACACCTTGTGACCCTTGATTGCCTTGAGCACCAATCTGTCCTTGTGTTCCTTGACTTCCTTGATTACCTGGATCAGTAACCCTGTTTCCTCTCCATTGTACTACACCGTCTGAAAAATCAATAAGGGTACCCGCACTATTTGTTACTTCTGATACATTCAAATTTACATCACTAAAGGTGACTCCTTCATTAGAGACATTTGATATAGTGAAAAAACTTGGTTTGCTACTTTGTGAGAAAGCGATTTTGTTTCCACTTCTGAACATAGTGGTGGTTGTTCCACCTGTATCAATAAATTGTATTGTTCCACCCGAGGGAATTATTATAATATCTTCAGGCACTTATCAAATTTTTTAATTTGTTTATTCTTTCATAAATAGAATTAATCCTCGTTTGTTGTTCCTTGATTGCACCCACAGCGATCGATACAATTAGTCCGTATTCCATAGTTTTGTGACCAAAGGTATCCGTCCAAACTGCTGTAGGTATACTTTTCTCAATCTCTTGAGCAATGTATCCTAAAGATCTATTATGATAATAATTGCTATTAAACCTTTCCTCCAAGTCTGATCCCTTGAATGAGGTTCTTACGTATTCTTTATTCCAATCGAAATATACCCCTCTAAGTTCTTGAATCTTTGAATAGTTTCCTTTCAAACCTTTTATAGATTCTTTCAATCTCTGATCAGAGGGTGGGCCTTGTGGTCCTGGTGGGCCTGTCGGACCTGTCGGTCCCGTAGGTCCTGGAGAACCGGTAGGTCCTGTATTACCTGTATTTCCTCCTGTACCTGTGGGACCTTGTGGTCCTGTAGCCCCTGTTGGACCTTGTGGTCCTGTCGGACCTTGGTATCCTTGAGGTCCTTGAGGTCCTTGAGGTCCAATTTTTCCTTGAGGTCCTTGTCCACCTTTTCCTCCCGTAGCACCTGGACTACCTTGAGGACCTGTAGGGCCTGTAGGTCCTGTCGGACCTGTTGCTCCTTGGAATCCTTGTGGTCCTGTACCCCCTGGTGGACCTGTAGGGCCTGTAGGTCCTGTACCCCCTGTTGGACCTTGAGGTCCTGTACCCCCTGCAGCCCCTGTTGGACCTTGAGGTCCTGTGTTACCTGCGGGTCCTACTCCCCCTTGGTTTCCTTGAGCCCCTGTTGCCCCAATATATCCTTTTGGTCCTGTGCCACCTGGTGGGCCTACGCCACCTGTAGCTCCAGTATTTCCTTTGAAACCTGTTGGTCCTTGAGTTCCTTGACCTCCTTGAGAACCTGTTGCCCCAATATATCCTTTTGGACCTTGATTACCTTGTGGACCTACGTTACCTGTAGCTCCAGTATTTCCTTTGAAACCTGTTGGTCCTTGAGTTCCTTGTGATCCTACAGTGCCTTGAGCTCCGATATATCCTTTTGGACCTTGATTACCTTGTGGACCTACGTTACCTGTAGCTCCAGTATTTCCTTTGAAACCTGTTGGTCCTTGAGTTCCTTGACCTCCTTGACCCCCCTGTGCTCCAATATATCCTTTTGGACCTTGATTACCTGTTGGACCTTGAGTTCCTTGGCCTCCAGTATTTCCTTTGAAACCTGTTGGTCCTTGAGTTCCTTGTGATCCTACAGTGCCTTGAGCTCCGATATATCCTTTTGGACCTTGATTACCTGTTGGACCTACGCTCCCTTGGGCTCCAATATTTCCTTTAAAACCTGTTGGTCCTTGAGTTCCTTGGCTTCCTTGAGCACCTTGAGCTCCTGTGAAACCTTGAGCCCCTACAGTTCCTTGTCCTCCTTGAGAACCTTGAGCTCCAATATTTCCTTTGAAGCCCGTAGGTCCTTGAGGTCCTTGTGATCCTACAGTGCCTTGAGCTCCGATATATCCTTTTGGACCTTGATTACCTGTTGGACCTACGATCCCTTGGGCTCCAATATTTCCTTTGAAACCTGTTGGTCCTTGAGGTCCTTGTGATCCCGTAGCTCCTTGAGCTCCTGTGAAACCTTGTGCCCCTACAGTTCCTTGTCCTCCCTGAGAACCTTGAGCTCCAATATTTCCTTTAAGACCTGTTGGACCTTGAGGTCCTTGTGATCCTACAGTGCCTTGAGCTCCAATATATCCTTTCGGACCTTGACCACCCTGTCCACCTTGAGCACCTGTCGCTCCAATATTTCCTTTGTCTCCTTGTGATCCTTGAGTTCCTTGTGAACCTCGAGAACCTTGAGCTCCTGTGAAACCTTGTGCCCCTACAGTTCCTTGTCCCCCTTGAGAACCTTGAGCTCCAATATTTCCTTTAAGACCTGTTGGTCCTTGGGATCCTTGTGATCCTGTAGTACCTTGACCTCCTGTAAAACCTTGAGCTCCCACGGTCCCTTGTCCACCTTGAGCACCCGTCGCTCCAATATTTCCTTTGTCTCCTTGTGGTCCGACTCCACCCTGTCCACCTTGAGAGCCTTGAGCTCCAATATATCCTTTTGGTCCTTGAGAACCTTGTGGTCCTTGAGACCCTGTAGCTCCTATGTTTCCCTTACTTCCTGTCGCTCCTTGAGATCCTTGAGAACCGCGAGAACCTTGAGCTCCTGTAAAACCTTGGGCCCCTACAGTACCTTGTCCCCCTTGAGAACCTGTCGCTCCAATATTTCCTTTGAGACCTGTTGGTCCTTGAGTTCCTTGGCCTCCTTGACCTCCCTGTGCTCCAATATATCCTTTTGGACCTTGACTACCTTGTCCACCTTGAGCACCAATGGCTCCTATATTTCCTTTGAAGCCTATAGATCCTTGAGATCCTTGTGATCCCGTAGAACCTTGTGCTCCGATAAATCCGACATCTCCTGTGCCTCCTTGTGATCCTTGAGAACCTTGTGATCCAATAAATCCTTTTGGTCCTTGAGAACCTTGTGATCCTTGTGATCCTTGACTTCCCTTATTTCCTTGAAACCCTTGAGCTCCTTGTAGACCAATTGTACCTTTAAATCCCTGACCTCCCTGTGATCCTTGAGCTCCTTTAATGTTTTCTAAACTTCCAGCCCATGAACCATCTGAGTTGATTGCAATTGAGCCTTTTATTCTCAATTGTCCACTCGAAATGGTTAAACCTGTTGTAAAAATACCAGAGTTCGGATCGATTTTAGTTCCACTCGATTGTGTTGAAGAAGAAAGAACTAACGAGGAACCAACATCAGTTTGTGCTACAACATTAAGTTGAAGTTGTCCTGTATCCCCCTTGAAAACTATGTGAGGATTACTGTTGGAAGTGGTACCTGTTGGATATATGATTATGTTGCTAGCCATTAACTAAGTAAATTTTCTAATTCTTCGATCTTTTTATTTATGTCATCGATAAATATTTGTTGTGCTTTTATACCTTCCACAACCACTGCATTTAATTTTGGATAGTTGATTTTATAATATCCATCATTCAAATCTATTTCCACCACCTCCGGCAGGATTTTCTCAACTTCTTGAGCGATAAAACCAAGAGAGTGTTTTTTTTCCTTTGGATATCCCGCCTTTAATTTATAGAAAGTCTCATTCCAATCGAATTCAACAGGCTCAAGTTTCAAAATTATATCCAATGCGTTAGCTATATCTTGAATCTCTGTCTTTATTTTTTTATCTGAGCAGCTACTTTGATAAGTCTGTATACCACCTGCCCCTACTACGTAACAATCATTAGAATATTCAAAAAAGTCGTAGAATATTACCTTCGAATGGTTACCATTGTTGGCTTGACAATCAGCATTATCGGCATATTGATAGTTCCCATCTAATGGAAGTTGAGAGTAAAAAGTCACGGGATTTAATGGAAAATTACAAGCCGTATAACAACTGTGACCACTACCCTTATAAAAACTATAACAAGTTACACCCCCTGGTGGACCTTGAGGTCCCGTTGGACCTGTTGGTCCCGTTGGACCAGTTGGTCCTTGGGGTCCTTGTGATCCTCCACCACCCTGTGAACCTCGGTTACCAGTTGGACCTGTTGGACCGGTGGGCCCAGTTGGTCCTGTATTACCCGTCGCTCCTACATTTCCCGTTCCACCAGCACTACCTGTATTTCCTGTAGGTCCTGTGTCACCTGTTGGTCCTGTGGGTCCTGTGGGTCCAGCAGGACCTTGTGGTCCTTGAGGTCCCGTTGGACCCGTAGGTCCGGCATTACCTTGTGGGCCTTGTGGTCCTGTTGGTCCAGCAGCACCTTGTGGTCCTGTTGGTCCAGCAGCACCTTGTGGTCCTGTTGGTCCTGTGTTTCCTGACGGACCTGGCGGTCCTGCTGGCCCCTGTGGTCCAACATTACCGGTTCTTCCCAATGGTCCTTGTGGTCCTGTTTCACCAGCATTACCTTGTGGTCCTTGAGGTCCTGTTGGTCCAGTGGGTCCTGTATCTCCGATTCCTCCTGTCCCTCCTTGTGGACCTTGAAATCCTTGAGGTCCTTGAGGTCCTGTATCACCTGCTGTACCTTGTGGACCTGTTGGTCCAGTAGGTCCAGTTGGTCCTGTATCACCAATTCCTCCTTGTGGTCCTTGTGGCCCTTGAGGTCCTTGAGGTCCTGTTGGACCTGTATCACCTGCTGCACCTTGTGGACCTGTTGGTCCAGTAGGTCCAGTTGGTCCTGTATCACCAATTCCTCCTTGTGGTCCTTGTGGCCCTTGAGGTCCTTGAGGTCCTGTTGGACCTGTTTCACCAGCTACACCTTGTGGACCTGTTGCTCCAGTAGGTCCAGTTGGCCCTGTATCACCAATTCCTCCTGTTGCTCCTTGTGGCCCTTGAGGTCCTTGAGGTCCTGTTGGACCTGTATCACCTGCTGCACCTTGTGGACCTGTTGCACCGGTAGGTCCAGTTGGTCCTGTGTCGCCTATTGCTCCTGTAAATCCTTGTGGACCTTGAGGTCCTTGTGGACCTATGGGTCCAGTTGGTCCAGTAGGACCTTGTGGTCCTTGAAATCCCGTTGGTCCTGTTGGTCCTGTATCACCAATTCCTCCTGTTGCTCCTTGGGGTCCAATAGCTCCTTGAGGTCCTGTTGGACCTGTTTCACCTGCTGCACCTTGTGGACCTGTTGCACCGGTAGGTCCAGTTGGTCCTGTGTCGCCTATGGCTCCTGTTGCTCCTTGTGGACCTTGAGGTCCTTGTGGACCTATGGGTCCAGTTGGTCCAGTAGGACCTTGTGGTCCTTGAAATCCCGTTGGCCCTGTTGGTCCTGTATCACCAATTCCTCCTGTTGCTCCTTGGGGTCCAATAGGTCCTTGAGGTCCTGTTGGACCTGTTTCGCCAGCTACACCCTGTGGTCCTATTGCTCCTTGAGGTCCAGTGGGTCCTGTATCTCCTATCGCTCCTGTGGAACCTGTTGGTCCTATGTATCCTTGTGGACCTATAGGTCCGGCTGGTCCTTGTGGACCTTGTGGTCCTTGATGTCCCGTTGGTCCTGTTGGTCCTGTGTCGCCTATTGCTCCTGTAGGACCTTGTGGCCCTTGAGGTCCTTGTGGACCTATGGGTCCAGTTGGTCCAGTAGGACCTTGTGGTCCTTGAAATCCCGTTGGTCCTGTTGGTCCTGTGTCGCCTATTGCTCCTGTAGGACCTTGTGGCCCTTGAGGTCCTTGAGGTCCCGTTGGACCTGTTTCACCTGCCACACCCTGTGGTCCTATTGCTCCTTGAGGTCCGGTTGGTCCTGTGTCACCTATTGCTCCTGTAGGACCTTGAGGTCCAATGTATCCTTGTGGACCTATAGGTCCGGCTGGTCCTTGTGGACCTTGTGGTCCTTGAGATCCCGTTGGTCCAGTTGGTCCTGTATCACCAATTCCTCCTGTTGCTCCTTGGGGTCCAATAGGTCCTTTAGGTCCTGTTGGACCTGTTTCACCTGCTACACCCTGTGGTCCAATCGCTCCTTGAGGTCCAGTAGGTCCTGTATCTCCTATAAAACCTTGTGGTCCTGGAAAACCAGTTGATCCTTTAGGACCTTGAGGTCCTGTTGGTCCTTGTGGGCCTTGAGGGCCTTGAGGTCCTGTTGGTCCTTGTGGACCTGTTTCACCAGCTACACCTTGAGGGCCTTGATAACCCCCAAATCCTGTGTCTCCTATCTGACCAGGCGATCCTGTTGGGCCTTGCGGACCTTGTGATCCTTGTGATCCTGAAAATCCTGGAAATCCCGGTGCTCCTTTGAGACCAGCCTGTGGTCCGATCCAATTCAATGTACTATTTGCGAACTGAACTCCTCCGACACTTCCGAAGTTTGTTATATTGATTGGACGGGTTGGTAAATTCACTTGCCCCGCACTCGGTTTGAGTTCAATGGTACCACCTACTGTATTTCCTGATAGTGTGATTGTGGCTCCTGAAGACACTTTCCACTCCTGTGTTTGGTTCGAGGTGTCAGTATAATATATGAAGGGTAGTTTTGAAGGTTGATTACCTCTACTTGGAACTATCAGAATGTTTTTGGGCATATCTTAATATAAGTTTCTAATAAATACTTCTTTGGATGTTTCGTACTAATAAATATAACGAACTCTACAAGTTCATTTTAAAAAATATTATAATTCCAATCACAATAAAGAATTATGAATTATATCTCATGTATAAGTGACAAAAAAACAAAGTGCAATCTTTTTGCTGATTTTATTTTGAAAAAACTCGGAGTCAACTCATCATCTGTAATTCATGTAGTAGACAACAAAAATTTCTTAGTGGTGAACGGATATTCTGATGTAAAAGACATCCTAAATATGAATGATATCACAAAAGAGTTCAATAAATTTTATTCTAATCTTTTGACACCTTTGACTCATACTATAGATTTAATCGAGTATGGTCAAGAAGTGAGTGTTGTTGAGTCAGTAAAAACGATACTTTTCTTGACATCAGATAATAACTCATATCACCACAGTCTTTTAGAAAATTATAAAGATAAAAAAAAATCATTCTTTTTTGACGGTATCAGATCCTATGAGATACTTGAAGATACCTTCAAGCCTTCAACCTCTGAATTTCCCCATGGTTATTCACTAAATCAAGGAAGAAGTTTGTATTATTATTCCAAATTTATCGGATATAATATATGTAGAGAGGTAATCGGAACTAAATTAAGTATTGAATTAAGTTTATCAAAGCTAAATCCAATCAAACATGTTTCAGTTGATTGGGATGAACATGATGAAAAATTAGAATCTTATATTTTAGATTCATTCAATTTCAACTATGAGAAGATTGTCGAAAAAATAAAAAAAGTGGACTTGTCGATCGAAGTGACAAATCCACTTGAAGATTTTGATTTTTTGAAAGAAAAAATTATTTTAGATCTTTTTATTTAATAAGACTTCTGTGATTATCAATTATTGCGACTGCCTCGGTCAGTTCATTGTAATCTCTCTCGGGTACGTATTGATAAGCAGTATGATTTCCATTCTCCGTTTCAATTATTAATAATGCTGGAATCATATCGTTATTGTTTATTTTAGAAAATAGATCATACTCATCCGAAAATTCATCTATATCCCTTTCATGAAACTCAATTTTTGATTCTTCCAACAATTTTTTGAAATCTGTACAAAATGGACATCCTTTCATTGTGTAAACTATGATAGACAAATCCATTATACTAAGTTCAAAGATGATTTTATGGACTCAGCCAAGATATCAGGTGTTTGAACACCTACTTTAGTATCAACAATCTGCCCATTTTTTATGTATTTCAAGGTTGGCACACTTCTCACACCCATATCCATGATTAGATCTCTGTCGGAGTCTACGTTAAAAGCGAAGATCGGAAGGTTTTCACCTTTATCTTCTAATATCTTAAAATTTTTGGCTAAGATTTTACATGGTCCGCACCATGTGGCATAGAAATCAAGAACAAATGACTCTTTGTTTTCCATTTTTTCTTTAACCTCTTGTGATGTGATTTGAATCATTTTTTGATATTTTTAGAAGTGAATTGATGTAAAAATTAATTTTATCAAAATTTTTAATTTCAAAATAAATAGTTACACAATAATCGATGTGATTTATTTTTTTTAAATATAAATAAAAAAAATCACTCTTAAATATTTGTGAATGCCATTTATCAACCTCAGATTTGATATAAACCTTTTCAAGTTTAGAAAAATGACTAAGATCAAGGTTCATTATCGGTAAATCGTACTCTGAAAAAAATTTGTTCTCTTCCTTTTCAACCCATTTTAAATATTCATGTTTTTCCATATTTGTCCTATTAAAAAAAGTAATTTAATTTTTGTTTGTCAATTAAGTTATATGTCCAAAAAAGGAATCCGTTTTCTGCCCAAGCGGAGTCAGATTTTAGAACTTTGTGATTTGATAGAAGTTTTTCTATCTTGACGGTAGTGATATTTTTTCCATTGCCAATATATTGAGTCATTCTCTCATCCAAAAGTTTCAAAGGTTCAATCCAATCCTCACTTAATGTACTATTAAATTTTCCGAGTGATTGGGGTCTAACAAAAGTAACTCCATCAAAGAAAGCAGCACTTGGACCAGCTACTATACCGACTTTTCTAAAAATTAGGTATTCTATTGTTGCTCTGTCATTTGATACAGTGGATCCTTTTCTTAATGATACAATGATTGACGAAGGTCTTCCGATATAAGTCTTGACACAATTGTTCTGATTTAAGCTTTCAGCGTTATATTCATCAGAGTTAGTGAGAATTATTGGATAATAAACTTCATCCTTATGTTGAATCGGTATTTTAAATGCATCGTATAAACTCTGAGGATATATTCTAGTGTAAAAACCTCTTTTGTAGAATTCATACAAATCCGCCCAATCTAAGTGTTCTTTTGTAAACTCATCCAAATTTTTTGACTTCCATTTAATGTTTTCACCAGCGCTTTTCAAATAACAATAGAAATCACAATGATCATAAAATGTGGACCAAGCAAATTCGTGATTCAATACTAACTTAGCAAGTACAAAAACTTTTTTCAGTTCACTTTTAGATGTATGTTCACCCAAAGATGGAAGTGTAATAGAAGTTGATTGGTCGTAATCTAAACAAGCCTCAACAAATTCTTTGTCTTGTAAAACCCACTGCTCAGGGAAAAAACCCAACATGTATTTGAGTCTACTTACACTTAATGATTGTTTTGCATTATGTATCGCTTTCTTTATTACATCTCCTTTCAAGTCATAATCTGACATGAAAGCATCCACGAGTTTCATATTATGTTTTCTCAAGTTCTTTAATTTCGGTAGGAGTCCAAAACTTTTGAAATATAATTGGAAATTATTCGGGTATTTGATTCCTTTTTTTTCGAGGTAGAATCTGACAATCATTTGGTTGGGACTTTCAACATTTGACTTTTGAGGAAATAGTTGATTACAAAATAAATTAATTGCTTTATCAGCTATCTTAACACTCTCTTCCCTATTGAGAGGTAACCTTTTTATAATATTACTTCTTAGTTGAGAAATTGGGTTACTACTAAAAAAGTTCCTTCTTATTTGCTTTATACATTGTTTTTTCTTGTTATAATCATTCAAAAATCCAGAATAAAGATCACCCCCCGAAAGGTTTACCGTCAGGAAATCAACATTCCTCGATATTTTAAACCAATGAAATCCCCTAATTCTTCTTTTGTAGCCGTGGAAAAGTTTTAGAGATATTTTGGTTTCACCAACCTTTTCCAATACAACCATCGTGTCAAATTTTGTTACTGTGCACAACTCATTGGCAAAATTTTCCACAAATACAGAGGGATCAGTACTAGTACTTTCATTTAAAAAAATCAACCTATCATTTTTTGTGTAATTTGAATGTTGATTCTCATCCACGATAGGAACATGATCTTTGTGAAAAATGGTGAAATAATTGGTTAGACTGAATTTATAAATTTCTTGTTTCATATGATTGTACCAAAATAGTTACAATTACAAATGTAACAAAAATATCCATTCCCTTTTATATTTTCCGAAAGTTTAACATCCCAATCGCCATCTGAGTGTTCCGTATCTTGGGAAAGGGCTTGATTAACATTTACCCTAAAATCGTTCTCAATTAAAATTATACCTGAAATAATCTCCACAGACCATATTCCGCGTTTGTTGTATTTCACATAATCTAATTTCAAATCACCTTCAGTAATATGAAAATTTACGTGGTCCACAGTTTCGGAAACGATCATGGGGGAAATCATTTTTTTATTTGACCTTATTAAAATTTCGATTGAGTTTGTATTTCGTAATATAAAATTAGAATCAATAATTAAATAATAGTCCGTCTCTCTATCCTGAAGAAAATCTATCCTTGATTCGGTTAGGTTTTTATTTTCTTTTATTTCAACAGACATATAATCTTTGTTGTTTTCTTTGAATTTTTCAAGTTTGTATAAATCTGATTCTTTGTTGTAGTACAATACCAATTTTATCAGATTCTTAGGGAATTTCTGTATTTTTAATAAGTCCAAAGATTGATTAATATCTTTCAAATCATGTTGAAAAAACAAACCTATTGATATTGTCTTTTTTGTTTGAGTTTCCATAATTTTTGAGTTATTTCCATAAAAAAAGTCATAGTTAAGAGTCATGAAGTCCGTGATTTTATCTAAGAAGTTTTTAACTTTCTCGGGACCATTTGCATGAATTACTGAGGGAAAATTATCAGTCACTCTATTTCTTATCCTTCCAACTAAATCCATTTCTATGTCTTCTATTGATTCATTAAGAGTCTGAAAAATATATTGATTATTATCCAAGAATATTTTTGATGGTATATCAAATCCATATCTTTTAGTGTATAACCCGAATCCCTTCCCTTTCCCAACGGAATCAGGAGTATTTACCCATTTTCTCAAATGTAGTTCTGAAAAATTGGATTCCATAATCTCGGGAGTAAGATCCGACTGATGATGATGTCCCCACTTGTTTTCGTAATCACCATCCCAAACTTGTTCATACTCAAATGGTACCACTATTATAATTTCGCCAAATTTGTTTTTATTTTTTTTCAACCAATTTTGAGCATCCTCCCTTTTCACGTGTTCGAACACATCACCCATGATTATCACATCATAATAATCAAAATCAAAATCTAAAAAATTTTCAACAAATACATTTTTGTAATACTCCTTCAATCCGTATCTGTTAACATACGGTTCAAATATCTCAATTGCATCAATATTTGAAAAATGTTCACCTAGGACATATCCCCATTTTCCATCACCAGCACCTATGTCAAGTATCTTTGAGTTTTTATTAAATTTAGTTCTCAAAATTTCAATTACATCTTGATCAAACACAACTTCGCTCATCCATCCTATTTTGTGTCCCGAATTGGATAAAGGGTATTTATTATTAGGTAAATTTGTCTCCGTTTTTTCTACTAAGTGTGGTTTGGTGGTGTGAATTTGTTCAAGGTATCTTTCAGAGTAATATAATTGATCGTCGTCTTTATCATCTATTGGATCATTAATCAAACTAATGATTTCGTCAGCATAACCAATGAATCCACCTGAGTTCAAAAATTTATATTTGGTTAATGATGCAGGATATTGATCAATCAAAGATGGGTTGGGCCAACAAATTTTTTCTGCTGAGAAGACTATGGGTCTTCTGAATTCTCTAAATTTTTGTAAAATTTGTTGAGGGTTTTGAAGTAACATAACATCATATGAGTCTGTGAACATTATAATGTGGTCCTCGAGTTTGGGCCATCCTTTTAATTCATTTCTCAAGAGATTTATTTTCTGGCCTCCTCCGAAAGTTTTCAAGATTCCATTTTCAGCTTCACCTCCCACCCAGGTTTGACCCAAGCCAAGTATTTTATAAGGTATACCAAAATATTCACAAGACTTACGAAATCTATCCAAACGATCATTTTCCTCCGTAGCAACGGTTATTAATAAAAATTTATCGATTCCGTCATCATAGTAGTCATTCTTGAAATAGATTGAGCTTTTTTCAGTCTGTGAGTTTTGAAAAGCTAATGTTTCAGGTTTTATCAATTGCTCTTTGAGACCTAAACCTTTGAGAAATTTGATGTCATAATTTTTTTTGTATTGAATGCAATTTGGATTGGCCCTGTTCAACATTATAGGTACAAATTCATCTGCGGGAATCAAAGCATTTAGGAAGTTTGAGTTTACTAAGTTCTGTGAACCCTTTTTAGTTAGGATATAAGAGAGACACCAATAAGAGAAGTCAGGGATTACAACGTTTTTTTTCAATTCAAATTCATAGTTTGGATTGATAACCTTTCTACCCAAATAAAAAAAGTCCCATTGGTAATCACCCGTCCATTCTTTTACTTGTTTAAGTTTATCTGTAAACTCAGGACAGAACTGTGCATCGTCTTCTAGTATTAAAGCAGATTTAATTGTGTCATCATTTTGAATTAATTCCCAAGCTCTATAATGTGAAATTGCACATCCAATCTCACCAAGTGTCAGACCTCTACCTCTGTAACTGTCGTAGTAGTCTGCCAACGGTGTAATTTTGTTTTCTTTCAACCATTCTTCATCAATCGATGTGCCATCAACTGCTTCTATTCTTATAATCCTAATTTCTTTGTCTAAACCTAAATTTTGAATTCTTGATAAAATTCGATCGTAGCGATCTTTACACCTCTCTAAATTGATTATTATGATCGTATCATACATGAGTTCCATGAATGAAAGTTAATCAAATGAATAGAAATATCAATTGAGACAAATGAATCCTAGTGGGACCTTTTGAAATAATCCTTCAGCGTTGAAAAATAGTTCTTCTTTCGGTTCTATTTTCTTATTGTTGATTTTAACGCAGATTTCGATCAACTGTTTTTTCGTTAGAGATAGCTCGTCACCTTTATTAAGGTTAATCATCACAGCTTCTCGGCATTTTTTAAAAAACTCATTTTTTTGATCCTGAGGGACCAAAGTATTAAGCTCATTAGGATTTTCGTTGAAAAATTTGAAGAGCTGTGATAAATATATTTCAACGTCAACACTCATAAAAATTAATTAGTTAGTGGAGTAATATCCCACATTCCACATCCTCCACACATGTCTTCAGATCTAGATAAGAGTCCCTTTGGAACTTTTACTGATGGACAACCTTTAACATTTAAGAAGAATAGATAAGGTAGTTTTTCGATTGATTTTGGTAAAGTCTTAAGATCTTTGTTGTTAGGAACTGCCAAGAACCTAAGTGAGGTACACCCACCAATTTCCTCAGGTAAAGACGAAATACAGTTATCGAGTAGAATCATATCAAGGTTTTTGAACTTACCAATTGATGGAGGAATATTGATAATAATCGAATCCTTGTCTCTATTCTGAATTTGAAATTCTTTCAAGCTTAGGGGTAAGTTTTCGATCAATTCATCCAATCCATAAAGTGCAATAAATTTACCCACGGCACCTGACTTGAAATTGTCAATTGATAATTTATCTCCACCAACTGTGAGACCTTTAGCAAACTCAGGTTTGAATACATCTTTCAATTCTGCCATAGGACCCATAAGAAATTTTACAAGATCAACTTGTCTATCATCCTTATCCATAAACTGATTGGATGGGAAATGGAATTGATATCTGGTTTTCGGTAGACCTGTATTTGACGAGACGTTTTGATCGTTTGGATCATAAACCACGTATAAAGGTCCGTCTTTAATATATCTATCGAACCAAGATAAACCTGGAGCTGAAGTACACCATCTTGTTTCTACTTGATTACCACCATAGAAACATGAGGCCTCTTTTCCTTTCGCACCTTTGTCTTCGATTTTTACTACTCTCCAATTGTTACCATCATACATAAGTTCAGCACCAGGGTGAACTGTAGCAGATTTTCTTTCTGCCTTTGTTGTGGTTGCCATCGTAAGGTCAAAATCTTTTACCGCATCATAAAGTTGGTCAGGTGTGAGAAATTGTATCTGTCTTTTGTCTTTAGGAAGTTTACTCTTAAATCTATCATATTTTTTTAGGTCATCCGTAACTTTATAAAGATCTTCCATAAATCTATCCTTCAACATCTTAACCTCTCTCTCATAACCGGGTTCGCCATATGGAGTTTCTGTTTGTTGATTAACTTTCGTATAAGACTTGATCAACCATGGAGTATATTTACCTGCGCGAGCTTTTTTTAACTCTGATGTAGTAGCTGATTCAATATCTACATCATTTAAAATCGAATTTGGATCAGCGGCAATCAATGCTGCTAATTCACGGACAGACATTTTAGGTTTTTTTATGGTGCCGTCCTCCTTCTTTTTTGGTTTGGTATAGGTATCAATTAAGAAATCAATCCTTTCGAAATCTTCGACAATGACAGTCCTCAATAATGATGTAAATTTCATCAGAACAAATTTAATAATAAATATATTGGGAAGATAAAAATTACTAATAATTCATTATCAAAAGTTCCTCTCCCAAATTTTGTTTTCCGCCTTTTTTTGCTGCTGCGGCTTTGGCAAACTTTTTACTTTCCCAACGATATCTTTCTTTTGGATACCACTGACTCAAAAGATCAAACTCATAATAGGATAAACTAAACTTACTTTGCACCAAATTTAAGGTTTGTGCAAGTCTTTGATGATCATCCCTATCAAAATCATGATTGGAATAATAGTTTTCCGTCTTCCAATAAGGTGGATCTAAATAGATATAGGTTGAGGGTGCATCGTATTTTTCTATAACTTGTTGAAAATCTAAATTTTCAACATGAGTAATCTTTAGAAAGTGTTCGATCCAATACGGTTTACTCAACTTATCACGGAAAGCCAAATACTTAGATCGGTACTTACCTTTCAAATCTATGAATGAGGATGATTCAGGTTTACTTCCTGAGAATACTTGTGTGACAATATAAACGTATTTTGCCGCCGCTTCATAATTTGGATAGTTCATTGTGAAACCTGATGAAAACAACTCTGTCTGATATTCTTTGAATCTTGTTTTATAACTTATATCAGTAACAAAGTCTCCGAATTGTTGACAAGGTATTGAATCTAAGGCTCTTTGAAGTTCAACAGGATTTTGAAGACACTTGAAAAGATTGTAATTTAAACAGTTGAAATCGTTGTAAACAACTTTATTGAGATTTGGATATAACTCCAAGTCCATGTTAAAAAAACACCAAAACATCCCTCCGAATGTCTCAACATATGTTTCCATATCTTGATGATAATACTCTACAATCCATTTACCTATTTTTGATTTTCCTCCAATATAACTCAGCATGAGTAAAAATATAAGAAAAAAAATTGAAAAGGCAAATTTACTTATAACAATTTTTGTAAGGTCTACAGGATGCTTTTTGTGTGAACCCCATCTTTGAACACGGTGTAGATTTACAATAAGATTGACTATACTTTCTCTTTTTTTTGAATTCCTTTTCCTCCAAATATTTGTATAATATTCTACGTATTTGTTCTTTTAGCATATCTATAAATATGAATAAGATTTGTATTCCGTGTAACTTGATCAAAATTATTGGTTATACGATTATTATTGTTGGTTCAATTTGGATCTATCAAACTTTACGTGGAGTTTGACATACATGTCACCTCCGTTAAACCCTTTTCCTTTCAATCTTAGGGGTTTCGAGCTGTCGAATTCAATGGGAATATCTACTTTTAGTTCTGATAGTGGGTGTTTGATGACAATTGAATTTTTTTTCAAATCATCTAATCCCAAATGTAAATTAAGTATTAAATCATCACCTATTTTCTCATATCCGTCTAAGGAGCTCATTTTAATTTGTAGTACTAAATTACCAAATATTCCATTATGATAGTCACCGAGTCCCTGAAGTTTAAGAAATTGTCCTTCATCTATTCCTTTAGGTAGTTGTATCTTTATTGTTTCCGCTGTTGGCTTTGTTCCACTTGTGTCGCATACGTGACATTTACTAAGAAGTCTATATCCATCACCATTACACTCATTACAGACCTTTCTGATCTCTTGTCTAAAGAATCCAGATCCACTTACTATTGAATGATACCCCTGACCTTTACAACTATCACAAATCTTCCTATTCCCACCCGCACCATTACAGGCACTACACATTACATTCCTGAAGTAATTGACGTTTATTTGTTCCCCTATGAAAGATTGTACAGGACTTATAGTTACAGTAACAATTTTATCAGGAACAATTGGTCTACGTGGTCTTTGAGGACGCCCCCCGAACATATTGGCAAACATCTGTTCGAAGTCTGAGCCGGCAAAAGGATTTTGCCCTTTATTTTTAAGGGATTGTCTTTTTTCTTCTGTGCCTATATTTTCGTAAGCTTCTGCAATCTCTTTAAATTTCTCAGAACCATTAGGGTTCACGTCGGGGTGATAATCTTTTGATAGTCTTCGGTAAGCCTTCTTTATTTCCTCATCGGTAGAGTTCTCTTGAACTCCTAATATTTTATAGTAATCTTTCATTATGTCTCAGTTCATAATAGTCCTATTCAAAAATAAAGAGAGGAAAAAAATAATAAAGAAGTTTCAGACCGGTAAGAAAGCACTCAGTTTTTTTAACAATTTAATCTCTGAAAACCAAAGTGTTGTCTTTAATCGTGAAGTTGAGAATGCAATACCATGTGTTTATGAAATAGCTCTGTTAGAAAAAAACTCTCAGAGGTTACTACCAACTTATATGACTGATGAATTTGGTAGAAATATCAAGGTTAAACTCGAAGACCCTGAATTTAATATTCTCAAGATATCTTCATACAAATACCCCGAGACAATATTTGATATTAGTCGTAATAAGAAAATTACAATGAATTTCTTTATAACGAGATATTTGCCAACCACATCAATCAAGGTAATGTCGATCCTTAATAATAAGGTAATATTACAAAACGATGATGAAATAAGATTATTCTCCCTAAAGTCGGAGTCAGAAGCAGAGAGATTTATAAACGTTCTTTCTCATAGTTTCTTCGAAATGAAAAGGGGGGATTGCATCTTTGTTAGTGATACATCATCCCCCCAAAGGAAGTATTTGTTTAATTTTTTAGAATCAAAAGGTTACGACAAAAAAACTTTATACAGGAAATATACTACTCATCCGAGGTCAAAAGAAAAATGAAATCTGTCCCTGAGATGTCAATTGTAAATCTTTTAGAATCTTTTACTTTCATTTGTTTCGCGGCATTTTCATATTCTTCCACTCCCATTTCAAACACAACCATCGTCTTACCTTGATGTAATTTTTGTAGTTCGTCAGCAATTTTCGCTAACCGTTCTACTGTCCCATCAACGCCATTTTTAGTTTTTGCCATATTGTTAATTTCTTATTCTCGGGAAATAATTGTTTTTTATCAAGATTCCTTATCTCTCGTACTAGTTTCTTCTTTTCTAATTCTAGTTCTTTTTGATCTTTGTGCTGTTCGCTCTTCAACCAATTCAAGTGATGTTCCTCGTGTTGTCCCATCTTCTAAAGTATTTTCTTTTTTTTCAAAGTCAAAGTATAGAGATTTTAGGGTATCTAAATCAGTCGTTTCGAAAGTCCTCTTCAAAGTATCAATTGTTTCTTTGAATAATTTTTCCTTCAGCTCCCTATCTTTGTTAAGTTTGATGACTTTATTGATTTTTGAAATTGTTTCGGTGACTTCCGATTCCTCAAAAGAACAAACAAACGATATTCCCTTGAGGTTTTGTTCCCCCGAATCGAAAGGTATAACTTTATCTTCTGCTGTGAGACTTTTAGGTAATCCCCAATTCATTGGAAATTTCAAGTCTATTGTAATATACCCATCGAGAAATCGGATAGAATGAATGTACTCCGAAAAAATTTGTAATTCTTTATAAAAACTCATATTGTTAGGTAAGTGATTATGTAAGTTAATGTCAAACTGTTCAAAATTAATTCTGTCTTAGACATATTGATCGGTTTTGGGTTCTTACCAAAAACGGTTGTAGCAAAAATGAACAACGTCCTTGATAAGACTAAGACTGACCAATAGAATAAAAACAAATATAATGTTGATTGGTTAATCATCACTCTTCAGTTTTTTTATGTTCCAAAATCTCGCCTCTTAATTTCTGAAGAAGTGCTTTCAATTCTTGAGCTGCCTTTCTTGCTCTTGTACCTGCACTTTTGTTTCCTTTGAAAAATTTAGTGGTGTCAACTGAAAGCAGTTCAGTCAACTCTTTAATTTGCTCTAATGTTTCCATTTTAAAAAAAAATTATGTAAAGTTTATTATAGGAAATATAAAAAAACCCCCTTCAGAGTAAATACAATGAAACTTTTTTAGTATTCTATATTTTTTTCAAGAGACTTATAGAGCTCTGTAAGGATATCCAAATCTGATTTGGTAAATGGCTTTTGTAAGCTAAACACATCATCAATAAATTGAGAGATTGACAATTTTACTCGTTGATCCTTTTGATTATAATAGGTGTCTTTAAAGAACTCCCAAAAGTAATCTTTGTGAGCACCAGATTCTTTGATCTTAATATTTTCTTTATTGAAGTTATCCAACAATTTACCCCAACACCATTCAAAGTGATTTAATTTGTCATCAACGGTCAAATTTATTTTGGTCTCAGATTCTTCTGACCCCAAATAGGTGTCACCCATAATCTTGAAAAGACTTTTGAACAAATCACCGTATAACTCTATCTTCTCAGGTATCATGTTGTGTACGCTGAACCAAATTTGAACTTCGTCGTTTGCAACTGGTTTTGACATCCACCTAAAAAAATTCTCCATAGAATTTGCCATCCTATGGAGAATATAGATTATTGTTATTATTTGTGAAGTTATTGAGTTTTCTGACTGTAAGAAAACAGATGTTTCATCTTTTCAAGTTGCTCCACAACTAATTTATTATTTTTATCCTCCGTCGATTCTAATTTAGCAAAAAGTTTGTCTGAATCTTTTTGACCCTTAGATTTGTTGTCACCTGAAGTAGGTTGGTCAACTCTCTTGTAAGAATTCTTTTTTTCTTGAGAGAATATATTTTTCTTTCTCTTATTGTTAATTTTCTCACCGAGTTCAGTTTCAACCGCGTTTGCGTATTTTTGAGAGTTTCCTGTTTTAGATGACCCAACAATTGTGTTTTCCATCCACTCTTCGTTTGGTTTTATTTCATCATAGTCTAAGTTTTCCATCCCACCACCATAGGAAAATTCTTCAATATATTCCTCAACATCTGCGTCAGGTGTATATGCTTTCTTATCCATCTTTGCCAGTTCTCCATTACCCTTTGGGAAATTTTTAGGATTTGGTTCAAAGTTGCCTTTCGATGCATCCTTCAAATATTCTCTTAACTTTTTTGTTACAGCTTCTAACGCTGATTTATTTTCTTTTCCATCCTCTCTATGTACTTTTTCAGCAACTTCGAGTCCTTTTGGTGTTTTGTCAGCGATATTTCCCTTAGTTTTATTTACTTCCTGTTCGACTACAATTTTCTCAATTAAATCAATCAATTCATTTTCATTTAATTGTAAAGAATTGAGATTAAATTTTGATTCTTTTAGACCACCTAAAGTTAGAGCCATATTAACTTGCTTCAGAGTCTTCAAATCTTCCGCAGACAATTTCTTATCTCCCTTAGCTTTTGCAGTTAATTCTTTTTTAAGAGAATTTAATTTTGACTTTGGTATTTTGCTTCCCTCAGGAACTCCAAGTTTCTTGTGTAAAGCACCTTTCTTCATCTTTGTCTTTTGTATCCATTTGTCCTCTGCTTCTTTGACATTGAATTTCTTTCCGTCAACTTCAAAAGAGTTTTTACCCTCTTCTTTAGCTTTGGCAAGTGCTCCTGTAAATGCATTACCTTCAGCTGTCTCAGCTTCATTGGCTTCAACTTCATCTAATTCTCCATCTTTAGGGTCGATATATTCCGGGTCAACATCCATCTCATCTATTTCTGAATAATCAGGGGCTCCTGTGTGTGCTTTGATTTCCTCCCATGATTTATCTCTTGGATCAAATTCTCCGATTTCCAAATCCTCTTCGGGTGGATTCAAGTCCATTCTATCAATATCAATCTCATCTTCGAAACCCTCTTTTGTGTGTTTCTTACCGTTTTTGTTTTTATCTATTTCCTTTTGTTTACCATGTAGTTTTTCAGAAACCTCAGACGCTTTTTGTTCTGCCGCTTCAGTCAAAACTTTTTGGATTACTTTATCAATATAATTTTCGAATTTGTCCATTTTGATTATTTTAATATAAATATCTTTGATTATAGCTTTTTTGAATGGATATTGTTCATTTCGTATTGTAAAATACTTTTGATAGTGATATCACTTAGACCTGTATTTTCGCAGACCCTTTTAATGGCTGTTTTAATGTTTTCATTCTCCCAAATCCTGAGAGCTTTTATGTCCCCCTGATTACAATAAGGGAATTTTTTACATTTACCTTTAACTTGAACAAATTTACCTCCTTGATACAAAGGTTTGGATGCTCCTCTCCAATCTTTCTTGCTTGTTGATTTAGCCCACATTGCTGGTCCTGAATACTGACCAGCTGAAGAAGCACCTGTTACCTCGTTTGCTTCGATTTTTGATACTTGTTTACCCAATGGTATCAATCCATCAATGTTTACAGAAGCCATAAAATCTCCTTCGCGGTGATAAGCCATCACTTTATCTTTATTGTCTTTTTGTAAAGAAATGATTCTGATTGGTTTAAATCTATCGAAGGCAATTGCTTTATCACCAACTCTGAATGTATTACCATCATTGTTGGTTGCGACTTTAAGAAATTGAAGATCGTAATTATCATATTGTACTTCACCTAATTCAGATTTAGGTGTTTCAGAATTACTTTTTTGTGCAAATTTAGAGTTGATTGCAAAAGGGCCTACGTAGGATCCAGCGGATGAAGCTCCTGTGGTCTCAGCATACTCTCCCTTCCCAACATGTTTGAATTTTTTCTTACTTATGAAAGGATCATCCGATGTTACGTTTGGAGTGCCGAAATTGAAATCTTTATTATCTTGTTTATACTTAGATCTTTTTTTGAATTCAATAAAGTCGGGATCTTGTTGAAGGTCCTGTGAGAATTGTTTTTTTGCCGAGACCTTATCTTGTTCTTTAGCTTCAACTTTATCTTTTTTTGTAGCATCTATAAGCCATATTATAGGATTGATACCATGTTTCAATAAACCAGCAAGCCTTGTATTACCACCCAAAAGATCATAATTATTTTTATTTAATTTCACAGCTATTGGAGCTTCAATTTTCTTGTTTTTGAAATCAGCCTGAAATCTTGCTCTTTTATCTCTGTCGAGTTTTTCGAAGTCCAAATCAACATTTCCCAAGTTTTTTTTGATTCTTTCGAAAGTGGTTATAGTTCCTTTTTTTGCAATTTCAATCCATTTTTTCTTAGATAATCCTTCGAACTCCCTATATCTTTTAACCTCGTCAAATTCTCTTTCAAAATTAGGTTGAAGATATTTGATACCGGTGTTTTCCTCTTTAAGAGATGATTTCAATCTTGCTGCGGAAAGCATCACTTCAGGATGACCGACACTATCACCAAGTTGGGAATATGCTTTATCCAACCCCAATTTAAATGCTGCTGTAATATTACGGTTCATTATGCGTTTTTAAGTCTAGGTTCCCAATAAGATCTGTTCATCCACATAAACTGATAGAACTCACGGAACATTTTTAATGCTATATCTTTTACTTCATCTTCGAGTTTTCCTCTCTTCATTTCTTTGTAAACCCTATCCATCAATTTTTCTTCGAATTGTCGTACGGTATTTGTTTCCATAAAAGATCTAATTTCTTTACGGATCAATATCTCAATTTCCTTTATTTCTGAGCTTGTAAGTGCCATTACTTTGTTATTAAAAAGAATCCCATAGCTGCGATGATTCCGGTGCCTAGAATTGATTTAAATTTATTTTTTACTCTTTCTCTCTTAAGATCCCGTTCCAAGTTCTTTGTATAGCTTTCTTGGATTTGGAACTTTTGTTTCTCACCATCAATTATTGTGAGATAGTTTGATTCTTTCATTTTAAGAGTGACAATCACACTATCTTTGATGGAAATCTTTTTCTCAGTTTCTGATAATATTTCCTCAGTTAATTTTAGTTGTGCTTTTGCTGAATCACCTGTGATCAAATCCTTCATTATTTGTCTCACAATCGGAGTTGGAAAACACTTTACATTAGTACTTGTATCTGTCTGTGAAAAAACTGTCAAGCTCACGAATAGTAAGCTTGTCAACACTATTAATCTTTTCATAGTATATTTCTTTTACGATGGTCTTTTGACCTTTGATTTTATCGATTGAATTATTTACGTCATCAATCTTTTGGTCATAGTTATCAATCTTCTCTTCCAACTTTAAATTGTCTTGATGGAGTTGTTTGATTGTTACATTTAATGAGTTGATTTGCGCTTTATCTGTTTTTAGCATTCTGACCGATGGTGTCAAAAAGAAGATTAAATAATAAAGAACATAGAGTCCAAATAACGCGGCGAGGATTGTCTTGTAGTGTGCCTTCAGAAAATTAATAATATTAATCATTTGTTGGTGTTTTCTTTCTAGAAGCTAAAACCTTAGCCCATTTAGATTTGAATTTATCATAAAATTGTTTCAACTTAGAAACAAAATCCAAAAATTCAGTGCTGACTTTCATCATATCTCCATTGATATAAACTCCGTTTGTCTCTCCAATTGAGAATACAAATTCAAGATCATAATCTATTACCTTACCACTCCACTCTACGTTATTTGGATATACATTTAACTCGTTGAAGTCAACAAGATCTGATACGTCATCAATAAACTCATCCATTGTTTCTTGGAATGCAATCTTGTCGTCAGTTGTAATTTCGGTGTCATGTTCGTCTTTACCGTGTAAAACTAATATACCACCACTGATTCTGTATGCCTGTGACTTATCAGAGGAAGACTTACCCTCCTCTTCATCTTCTTCGTAGGTCTCGTAATCGATGTCGTTCTCAATTTTATTCTCTATACTTTTAGCTAAGTTCGGCTGACCTAATTTCTCACCACTATTTACAAAATCATTTGTTGTCTCTTGTTCCAAAATCATTTTTGATTTTCTCAAAAGATCCTTTATTTCATCATATCTGCTTTGATGTGTATTCATTTTCTATTTTTTTTTGTAGGTACTGATAATCGAAAGCCGGACTTGGGTCTGTGTACATAGTATCAAAATTACTCCTACATACAACCCCTTCATATTTTTCAACACCATCTATTCTGGTATTGTGACCTATGAAGTTCTTTTCAATTGAGTTTTCTTCCAAGATTACCTTACAAAGCTCAGCAGTTGTTTCTATCTGAGTTGTTGTATAAGGTTGCCATAGGAAGTATTCTCTCCACTTTTTTTCGAATATACCTTGTTTATAAATATTACCAATCCAATTAACGTAAAACTCAGTTAAAGGTTTCTTTTCAAGCCATCCAAGATTCTCGAGCATTACGAATATTGCATTCTTATTTATTGATTCGTCAAACATAATGTTTGAATAAGAATGATCATGTAACAACTGATAAATCTCTCCAGATCTTGAAATTAAATAGTTTGGTATCTTATCGTATTGTGAGTTGTATCTGAAATTAAGGGAGGCCATATAATTTTGTATTTCCCTTGAAGTATGGCACAATATAATTTGTTTTTTTATCTTATGTTTTCCTTTTCCTTTGAAATTACCATATGAAACTATATTAAGCATTTCTATTCTTGTAGTTCAAAACTTTTTTGTCGGAGGTCTCGATTTGGATGTCTTCCTCTTTCAATGGTTCTGTCGGAGTTACAGAAGGTTCCTCGATTTTTGAGAAATTTTTATTTTGGAGTTTATCCAATTCTTCCTGTAGTTTTATCAAGTCTTCCTTAGTTGGAGAATATTTTTCTTGTTCACTGATAAATTCTCTTTTCCCTGCTTCTAAACTTAATTTATCAATATCAATTTCTTGAGGGATAACCTCTTTCACTTTATTTTTTTCTTCCTCCTCAAACTTCACAAGCATATGAAGGAATGATAAGGAAATGAGGGGTAACATACCGCCTGAAATTAGAGCCAAGAATCTTTTATGACCAATTATGTCACCTGATTCAACTCCTAAATAACTTACAACAGGATCAACCATGTCAACCCAATCTATGAAAGTTTGTCCGTTTACATCAATATACTGATATGCAAAAAATATGTTTCCAATGAATTGTATTAGTGTTACTATACCGAATGGAAAATAAACTTTCTTTCCCATTTCAGCGGTTATTGCCGCAAGTGCTGATAACGCAGCTATCTCAACACCGATCGATAGGTATATTGCCCAACTTATTGGATTGGAGATACCGTACCATTTAGTAACGTGAGATATTGAAACTATTGCTACCGTGATGATTGGAACCAAAAATGCCGTATAGATGATAGTTTTGAAATTCTTTTGAAACCAATTCATTATTTTAATTTATTAAGTTTTTTTATCTCTTCTTCAATCTCTGTTTGTCTCCTAACGTCAAAAATTTTTCTATCTGTAGCTTGAATCATTCTTTTTTCGGCTTCAAGACCAGATATTTTGAGTTCTCTTTTCAACTCATCTTTTGTATAGGTTGAATCTTTGATAGCTTGGATTTGTTTTTTGATTTTCGAAAGGTCTCTTGAATCACCGCAACTTTTGAAAAGACCCAAAAGGGCAATTACCAAAACTATTACAGTGAAATTTGTTTGAATAAATTTTTTCATAATACTTTGTTTTTGTTTCTTGGGATGATAAAACACCCCAAAAGATAGAAAAGAATTATAGGATATGGTGAAAAAATAGCAGCCAGAAATAATACCCTAAATAGAGTTGAATCTGTTTCGGTGTATTCGGCTAAACCGCCACACACACCACCAATTTTACTATCAGTTGAACTTCTGAATAATTTTTTCATAGTTCTATAATTTTTATACATCCTAAAAGATAAAGGGTGTATCGTATAAATACACCCTTTAGTCCGTTTTATAGGTAATCGAATAAATCGCTGGTTTCATTTCGGAGCTTTCGAATTGCTTTTTCCTTGATCTGACGAACCCTTTCCTTGGTCAGATTGAAATCGTTTCCGATATCTTCGAGGGTTCTTGTAGATCCTGAGAGACCATAATAATCTTCAATGATAATTCTCTCTCTTTCGTCCAAAACTTCTAAGATACCCATTAGTTTGTCTTTGAGTTTACCTTCAGTTGAAAAAACTGTTTCAGGATTTTCCGCATTTTGATTGACTAATAAATCAAGAAGGGTATCTCCCTCCTCATTAACAGGAGAGTCCAAGTTGACTGTATTTGGAAGGTTATGAAACTTTTCGGGTAGTTCAATCCCGTTAGCTTCGAGTTCTTTCTTTGCTTTGTGGAGTTCTTGAACAACATTTACTGGTAGTCTAATCGTACGGGCATTCTCATTAAGGGATTGGAGGATGGATTGTCTAATCCACCATACACCATAGGATATGAATCTTAGTTTCTTGGACCAATCAAAGTTTTCGATTGCCTTCATAAGTCCATAGTTTCCTTCCGCAATAAGATCAGGAAGGTCAAGACCTTGATTTTGATACTGCTTTGCAACAGTAATTACGAAACGGAGGTTACCCTCTAATAGCTCTTTCTTGATTTCATTTGTTTCAGTCTGTGTTATGAAACCTGACAACATTCTTTCTGCCAAAATTCTTTCCCTTTCGGGGGTCATGACTTTCAATTTTCTTACATCTTTTAAATAAATGGAGATTTCCTCTTGATTGATTGGTGCACCTGTGTTTTTTTCTTTCATAAAATTATTTTCCGTAGTTATCTAATATTTCTTTCTCAAATTGTGAAATAGAATCAATTCCTTTGTCTTTGATCTTATCAAGAATTTCATCGACAGATGGTCTTCTAACTCGCCCTTTAAGTTCTTTTAATATCTCATTCAAATATTCTCTATCTTCTTCCTCTGTGTATGTTTCTTTTTCTTTTTCACCGAACATCTCTCTTTTCATATCTATTCTCATGTCGACATTTTCTGAATCATTGGTAGTATCAAATAGATGACCACTTGTTTCTTCATCCATACAAACTGACAAATTTTCACCAACTACTGAAATAAAAAAATAATCATAAAGTCCTAAAAGGGATCCGAGAACATAGTCGTGAATTTCTGTTTGATTAACATCACTCTCAAAACAGAACAATAAATTATTGGCTCTGTGAGAGAATTTAAGATGTGGACTATCAACAATCGGTGTTAATGTAGTTGCGATGTCTTGACACATTTTTTTGGAGTTAAAGTCTCCATGTAAGGACAGTAAGTATTTTTTCATTTTGTAATAATAGATGTTATTTTTTCGGATTCCAAATATTCTCTAACGTTTAAATTTGGGTGTTGTTTATACCATTTGTGATCCGCATCCATCCATACATATGGATCAGTTGGGTCTTCGGACCAATTATATCTACAATAAAACTGAGGTTCTTTCTTTAGAAGATTTGCCCTATGTGATGAATGAAATAGTTCATTACCAAACCAATGGGGTAATACAACTTGATCTTCGGTAACATTTTCAATCATCATACTGTTATTGAAACCACGGGAAATCCACTCATAAATCGAATAGTTCATGTAAAGTTTCAATGCTGGTACAAAGTCCCTCCACATGATTGTACAAGGATGGTTAAGCCAACCTTTGTATGGTGTACCATCCAACTTTGGTCTACGTGTAATAGCCGAAATGATCTGATATGTTTCGACACGTTGTTTGCCTAACCTCTTGTTATCGAGAACCTGTAAGGATTTTCTCATGTCGGGATAAGGGAGAAATATTTGCATTATTTTTTTCTGAATTGGATTGTAATTCTTTTATATCCACTCCACCCGTCCAAGACTGTGGTTCTGAATTCGAGCTCTGATTTGGGCAAAAATCCATCTATGAATTGGATACCTTCTGTCAATTTTGTCATTTCATTTTGGATATTACTTATAAGTCCTGATTTGAGATTAAGGTTATAAAAATCATCAACAAAATTATTATAAGTTTTACTGTCTACAAATTTTTTTTGTGAATTTGTTGCAATTTTGAAGTAAGGTTCAGAATACAAAGTCCAATCATGTATTTGACTGATGTAATATTTTTTTACTTCCCGATACTTTTTTGATACTGGATGAAAAAGATCATATTTCTCGAAAAAACTTCTTGGTGTAATCAAAAACTTTTTCGGATCATAACCAACGCTTTTGATTTTCTGAATGTTGTTTCTACCAACACCATTCCATTGTAATTTAGGAGATACTGAAACTAATCTCCAACCTTGTTTTGCCATAGTTTTTTCAAACTTAGCACCTGTAAAAGATCGTGTTTGCATTCCACAAAGATAGAACTTTACTTGATATAAATAAAAAACCCCCACAATTTTTTGTGAGGGTTTTTTTTTGGTTTTTTTACTTCTTCAGTAAACCTTTCACAAAATTTACTAAGTAAGGAAGTACAAAATATCCCACCGCTGCTCCTGAAAGGAAATGCCAGTGCCATAAAAAACTTAATTGCTCCATTTAAATTCTGTTTTTTAATCAACTATAAACGGTACTTCAATCCAAAACCAATGAGGTTTGAATGTTTACCATCTTTTACAGTTCTTTGAATTGATTGCTCTAAGCACCATTTCTTGTTTATCCCGTATGCGATGGAAGGAACGTAAGTAAATTGTCCTTTATGTCCATCGAAAAAGGTAACACCACCATCAAGTCCGATTTCCAGACCCTTTGTTAGGTGCTTTCGGAATCCAACCAAAACTGGCATTCTTACGAAGCCAGATTTATCTTGCATAAAACCGAGAGAGACATTCGTGTTATTTTTTCTGAAATCTACTCTTTGACCCCATGCTTTGGAATTCCAATCAACTTTCCCTGCTAAAGGTGCCATTGCAGTTGCTCCAACGGAAATATCCCATCCCCTGTTTTTTTGAGCAAATGTCACTAGCGAAAACGCCATAGCAAAGAATAACAAAATGTGTTTTTTCATTTGTTTTTTGTTTATTGATTTATAAATAAAAATCCCATCACATAACTCTATTGAGATGCGGATGGGATTGATATTTCTGTATAATAAATATTACCGAATTACTAAAAACTCTCCTCCAATCTAACGTGTTAGCATCCTTTACCTTTTTGAGTGTTTCATTCATAAAAAATTACTGTCTCAACAAAGTATTTACTAATAATGGAATTACGTAGTCTGATTTGGAAACTTTTGATAGAGCAACTTGATCAAAACACCATCAATCTCAAGAACAAATATGTTGGTGAAGGTAAACCCGTATCTGAAAAGGATTTCGAAAAAATCGTTGAAGTTACTAAAAATAAATTTTACTTGCTGAGTTGGATTACCAAAAAGGTCGGCGGAGGAATCATTAAAAATGAGGACATCTACAAATATGAAGAATATTTTGACATATTTGAAAAGAACAAGAATAGAGGGAAATTCAAAAACAAGGATATTCACCTTTACAAAACGCCTGATGACGTTTTGGACTTTATAGAGGAAGCAATTAAAGTTAAAGAGGGGGATATTAAGTTTGAAGAAACTGTCGGTAAAGACAATTACGTAACTCCTAATAACATCCAAAAACTTGAAGCTAGCGGAGGAATTAAATACTTAGGAATTTTTGACGGTTATCAAGTGTTTCAAGTGTCCAAAGTCGGTAAAGATGTTTGGAAACTTTACAGAGACATCTTAGGAAGATGCCAAGGTCAAGGTTCCAAAATTAGATTATGTACAATCGCGGATTACGATTATTTCAAAACATATTTAAAAGAACCCCAAGGTTCAAGCTATTTTATACTGTTCAATTTGGATGATCCCAAGTCCCCTTATCAATTACACTTTGAAAGTGGCCAATTCATGGATAAAAACGATAGTAAAAAAATTAAAATACAAAAATTTAGATTTTATGAGTGGATTAGTGCCAGAGTACCGAGATATAATTTAGAACAGGATATATTTCCAGGTATCTTAGACTTACCTGTGAAAGGTAAAGGTCTTTATGATGATGATGGATTGAAACAAGGGTTATTCAAAACTTTTGATCAATACCGCGACAAACCGTATTTGCAAAGTATTGCAAATTACAAAAACGATAGAGTGGACGGGAGTTTTGTTTTCTATCATCCTAACGGTCAGGTATTTGAAAAAGGTAATTTAACTGGCGTTAAAGCAAATCGTTACGGAGATTATGAGTCATTCGATGAAAAAGGTAAACTCCATTATAAAGGAAGTTACGATAAAAGTGGAAGAAAAATTGGTTTGTGGACTTATTCTTCATACAGGGGATCCCAAAGATTAATTGATTACGATACAAACCCAGTACAAATTACGGGGCTCACAAAGAGCGGTTTGGTAAGATTTATATCTCAGATTAGGTTGGCGGAGCCGAAAGATCCATATGGAGAAACTTTGTTTTTTAACAGGAGCGGTAACGTTGCCGCTAAAGGAAGATTAGGTGTTGGTCTCAGACAACTAGGTGATTGGCAATACTTTTTTCCTGACGGAAGTGTAAGAGCTGAGGGGAAGTTTGTAGGTAACTGTAGAAAGGGTGAATGGACAGACGTTCTCAAAACTGATCAGGGAAAAATGATATTTGTGGCTAATTTTTCTAGCTGTGGACCGCCCGATGGTAAAGTTAAAGTTTACGATTCCAAAGGTGTTTTTGTAAAAAAAGTTTCTGGCAAAAAAATAGAACCAAGTTATTGGGACGATTCAATCTATGATCCGTCAATATTTGCATTTTCGTAAATTAAGAACACCTTAAAGTTTTTATCTCGCTAAAAGTTTTTTACCAGCCCTTTCTCTGTGAAACTTTATAGCAAAACGATGTATTTCTTCTTGTATGACACCAAGTACAGTCCACTCCATTGGGTGTTGTCTACCATCGATAGTATGGATGGTTTTACTTCTGTGTGAACTATCTTTGGAAATGGATATCAAGTCAACTTTATCAAGAAGATTAAGTGATTCCAAAACACTACGTGCCACGTTTAATTGTCCTTTTCCACCATCTATGATCACAAGGTTGGGTAGTTGACCCTTTTCATCCAAGAGTCTTTTAAAACGTCTGAAAACCACTTCTTCGAAAGACCCGCAGTCATTACCTTTGTTATCCTCATCACGTATGATGTACTTACGATACTGACTTTTATCAGTTTTGTTGTTGATAAATCTGACCGACGCCGCAACATTACAGTCACCTTGATTGTGAGAGTTATCAAAAGCTTCGATGATGAGTGGTAGTTGAGACAGTCCCAAAGCCTTTTTCATACCAAAAGCAATCTTGTTGTACTTCCGAACACGGATTGGTTCAAGTTTTTCCTCAAGAAGTTTGACTTGATTTAATCTGTAAAGGTAGTTGTCCGCTTTTTCAAATTCCAAATTCTTGGCAAATTCATGCATCTTTCCTGTGAGATACGATTTCACTTTAGTGTAGTCAAGTTCAAAGATTTTACGAACCAAAAATTGATACTTGAGATATTCCAAGTTTGATTCAAGAGCAATGCAAGGTGCATTACAACGACCAAGGTGATACTCGAGACAAGGTTTGAATTTGCCAGCGTTTATGTTCTCTTGATTCAGAACATATGAACAAGACCTCAATGGTAATATGTCGGTAATTAGTTGCATAACCTCATAGGCTCTTTGACCTGATGTGAAATTAATTCCAAGGGTCTCATTACCTTTACCGTGAGTGATTTGAAGTCTGACGAATGGTCCCTCAGTCAAAGACAAATACCACGTCCTTGTTTTGTCATCCTTCCCTTTTATGTTGAACTTTGGTTTGTATATTTTTATGAGCTCCTCTTCCATTATAAGAGCTTCCGCCTCAGAAGAAGCAATCTGATACTCAACGTCACAAATATTTTCGACAAGAGTTTTAGTTTTCTTGTCCACATGTTTTTTTGTAAAATAAGATGAAACTCGTTTGGGTAGAAACTTGGACATCCCAACGTAGATAATTTGATCCTTATCATCTTTGTAGATGTAGCAACCTGGATACTTAGGAGCGGATTTTATTTTTTCTTTAAGGTCCATTCTTTTCTATGTTTGTAAAACCAAATAAGGTGTATAACGATAATAAATGAATTTACAACAATTGTTGGACCTGCGGAAATTCCAACTCCATAAATTATCCAAAAAATAGAACCTATTGTGTTGATAAATCTCAAACGGAAAATGTTCTCAACTAAAAATGAGAAAAGAATGAGAGCAGTTCCTATGTATCCGAATATTTCCGAGTTCATTTTGGTGTGGGTTCAAATTTCTAAATTTTTTTTATCGGAGAAATCTGATTTCCACAACCTGAGATTTTCAAAATTTCAGAATTCGGTAAAATAATATTATAAATTTTAACCTCATCGATTGTAACCCTTGAGGGTTGTTTGTACGGGTTTTGAACTCCAGGCGATACGAAACATTGGTTACCGGCATTTCCCAAAGTCAAGTCAACATTTTGTGTATTGGGCCATTCCATAGATTTTGTCTCAGTCAAAACACCGTTGATATAAAGATTGGTGATTGTTTCATTTACTGTGTAGAGAACATGAGTCCATCCATTACAATTTGAGATTTGGGGTATTCTAATTCTATTATTGGAGTTTGAACTGGTTGTTAAGTACATCACACCACCATTTTGCCAAATCTGAGGATTAAGATTACATTGTTTGTTTTCTGTAAGTTCCATCAAAGCATTACCATCATCCCAAGCATTAATCTTCATCCACATTGAAAAGGTATATTGACCCCTAAGATTCAATGGAATAATTCCTGAGCGGAAATATCCATTCGAGAACTTCAAGGAGGAATTTAAGTTTCCAATTCGGTCAGAAACGAATTGTTGATCGGTGACACCGTGAGCTTTGGTTTTCGAGTGGTCAAAGGTGTTGCCGTCTAATTTGAAATAAGCAATCAGGTTTGATTCTTTTGGGTTTTCAGGTTTTTTTTCTTTGGAACAAGAGCTAAATGAAATTAAGGCGATTACAACAACAAATATTTGTTTCATGTTTATGTGTTTTTTTTTTAGGTCACAAAAATAGGAGATCCGATTGGATCTCCCAAATATTTTTTTAGTTCTGAGTGAAGGCTTTGTCTGCCCATGTTTTGGCTCCTACATACTCCCACAACTTCATGTCACACATGTCAGGGAATGATTGTCTCATTGCTCCAACGGTCATCACCTCAAGAAATCCACGGTCGATACTGTACCACTTTGATCCTTTGGTAGTGAATACATTATGCCATTGTTTCACACCACTCTCAAATTCAACTTCAACCTGAAGGTTCACGAGTGAGTTTTTTTTCCAAGAGAGGATTGCACCTGCTGGTGTATCTTCGAAATCATTAATGTTCACGAAACCAGCTTTACACTTAGCAGCGGAACGGAACTTATAAGTCTTATTAACGTCTTTGATGTGGTTTGAAACACTAACGGTAACTCTTTTACCTTTTACTGTGGTGTCGAAAGATCCGTAAAATACGTCACTTGAAAGTACTGAATCTTGGTTTACTTTAACTGTTGGGATGGTGATTGTAGTTGTCATATGTGTTGTGTTTTGTGAATACAAATATACACCCCCATATTTTACCGGCCAAAAATATTTTAAATTTTTTCAAGTTTTTTTGCCATCAGGTCTCTGTTTCTATGCCACTCCTGATAGGTAAAAATTTGATCAGAGTAAACAAGCTCACAATTAGTTGATACCCAATCTTCTGAAAATCCTATGTGTTTAGAACTATCTGACATCCTTGAGATCTTTTCCTGAGCTTCCGCAAGAACTGTTGGAGTATCCCCCTTCCAAATTTTAGTACAATTAAGACCATCATTTTCATCAAACAATGCAAAGTAAAAAGCACTATTTCGTTCAATTCTATGAAGATTATCCTTATGAATCCTATCAAGTTGGAAGCTTCCTCCTTCTTTACAAGATAGGTATTCATAATGTTCTGTTCCGTCTGAGGATGTTGCGTCAGGACCGTGTTTGGTCTTGTGACAATGGTGACCTAAAATCTTGGATACAACCCATTCCTTAATAAATCCAGGTGTAAGAAGATCTTGTTCAAATCCCTCTTTATTCTTAAGAAGATTCAGGGTTTCAACCAGAAGTTGTAAAGGATTATTTTCTTGTTCAATCAATTCTAAGAGTTGTTCTTTTGTCATTGTAAAACTTTTGATATGTTATCCACCTTTTTAATCTTTACTGTATTGTTAGCCCAGTTGTTAATCAGTGGATTATGTGAAATTACAAAGATTTTGTCAAAATATTCGCGAATCTTTGCAAAAAATTCTCCTACCATTTCAAGGTTCTCGTTACTGATCTTACCGAATGTTTCATCCCAAACAGATATATTTGGTTTTGGTAATGAGCAAACTTTACTTAACACAGCCCTTAATGCCATGGCTGCGATTGTTCTTTCATAACCAGATCCCGAGGACATGAGTTTGTCTATACCAGTTGAGTTATCTATCATCATAAACTCAACTTCGTTCTTATCGTTGATTCTAATTTCCAAGTTGAAGTAACATGAATCCTGAAGTAATCTTTGTAATTCCTGATTTATAAGAGGCATCATGGTTTTCATTATAATCTTGGATATTCCATTCTTACCAAATACATCCAAGTAGATCTTATAAATCTTTTCTTTCTCAAACTCCTCCGCAATCTGAACTATCAAATCTTGATTTTTTTCGATTTTTTGACCTAATTGCTCTACCTTTATTTGATTTTGAGATTGGATTCTTTCGTAATTCCTTTTTTCAGTAATTAGGTCGTCAATCCTCATATTAGCCTTGAGCAACTGAGAATCAATTTCGTTGTTCTTTTTTATCTTTTCTTGAACTAATTCGTAGTTTCTAAGTTTTGTTTCAAGTTGTTCAAGTCTGAGAGTCTGTGATTCTAAAGCAAGTTCCTCTTTTTGTTTAATCAGTTTGTTTCTTTCATACTCATCGAAGTCCCTCTTGAGTTTTGTGAATGATTGTTCATTTTTCTCATGATTTTCAATTTCGTTTTCAAACTTCACGACCAACTTTTTCCACTTCTCTAATTCTGATATTTTTTTCTTTGTGAGTTCTGCCTCAATCAATTTGATTCCACAGTGTTCGCATTGAATACCATCTCCAAATTTTTCGATAAGATCTTCAATTTGTTCAACTTTGTTTTCACAAATAACTTTTTCTGCATAACTTGATTTGATAACCTCTCTTACAGCATCGTGCCGATCTTCATGATAGTACTCCTTTGGTTCAACAACTTTAATACTCTTTATAGTCTCTTTGATGTTGGAGATTTTCAGTGTATTTGTATTAATTTCCAATCTGATAGAATCAGGGTTCAATCTAATCAGTTCTTGATCTATATCCGTGTATTTGGACTTAAGCAAATTATCTTTATATTCTTGACCTTTCTGCAGTCTCTGGTCCACATCCTCTATTGATTTCGAAGCTTCTTCTGTCTTTATCTTAAGATCATTTATTTCAACTTTTGAATCAATTATCTCTTGTTTGAGTGACTCAGTATTGTAAACGTTGGATATCATCCCTTTCGAGAAGTTGGAATGCATTTCTTTTCCAACCTCCTCTTTTCTTTTTAGGAACTCTAAACCCAAGAATCTACTCAAAACTCCACCTCTGGCAGTTGGCTTTGATTCAATGAGATCCTCTAAATTTGAAGCCGTGGTAACTATTGTCATTAAGAAATCATCCATATCTCCTATAGATGTCTTGATGAAGTTCTCAGTCTCTCGTCTCTGTTCTCCTGTAAAGTTTTGTAATTGTCCGTCAGCTAATTTTTTGAAGAAATCTAATTCAGTTTTAACATTCCATTCGCCCGCCTTTGACTTTTTTCTTTCAATAGTTCTGACAATAATATATTCATCACCATCGATGAGAATTTCACCTTTGACTATAACTTTATTCTTATCTGTAAATCTATTGAATATCTCCTCAGCTTTTGTTGTTTTTGTCGTTGTGTTAAAGAATAAAAATAACAACAAATCAACAGTAAGAACCGTCTTTCCCCCAAAGTTTGGTGGATCTGATTCTACGACTGTAACCCCATTACATTTCTCGAAATCTAATACCTGATTTTCACCGAATGAAAGAAAATTACTAAATTCAATCTTTTTAATATACCATCTTTTGAATGGAGAAACTTCTGTATCGGTAGCGATAAGATAGTTATCAACCGCATTGTCGATTTCGATAACTTTGTCGTATTGGTTTTCGTTTCCCTTGTTTTCAAGATATCCCTTGATTAACTCTCTTTGATAATTTTTATCCATGAGATTGACGGATACATCAATTGTTTGCTGATCCCCATCATTAGCTTTAACCTTGGTTATCACATTAACATTCGTTGAGTTGTATTTCTTATAGAAATAATATTTGACGGACTTTATTCGTTCTTGGGTGAAATTCTCGGGCGTGTCTTCCCATATCACCTGAATATAAGGGTTCTCTAATTGAGATACGTCTATCTTATGTTTCATGTGTGTATAATTAAAATCAGGTTTTGGATTGAATAAATCCCATTCCATTTCATGCGTTTTCTGTGTTACCGCTAGCCTTTTCTTCCTCGGCTTTTATTTTCATCTGTTCAATTTGTAATTTCATAGACTCTTCAAAAAGTTTTTGGGCTATATTTTTCTGAGCTTGAATTTTTTGATTCCTAACCTTAACTCTTTTGTTGTGTGCCTTAGCTCCACCTCTAACTTTAGATTTTCCCATTTTATATTTTTTTTAATTCGAATTTTGTTTCTTCTTTTATTATTTTCTTATCAGGATCAAAAAGATACCCTGTGAGATATGCTAACAATTTTTTTTTACCTTCATATTGAATCTTCTCTATCAATTGATCAGAGGAATGATCAGGGGGCATGATTAGGTCATCGATCTCAATGGTTATTGTATAGTTTGCTTTGTAATTCATATTATTGAGGTCTATTTTCTTCAAACCATTCGACAATTGAGTTTATTGCCCATACTGAACCTGAGGATAAAAAAGCGTCAAAAAACCAAGAAAAATAAAAAGGTACCCCTAAAATTTCGTGTACAGGTGAATATACTAAAAGAGATAAAAACCATCCGGTGTGGAAACCAAAACACATCATGCAACTTGTCATCTCTTTGAGGAAGACCCAAAAATTCAAAAGAGAGGAGTCTTCATCCGTGGATAACTCGTTCAATTTATTTCTTGGGCCATTGAAAATTGTTCCATATACAACGATGTTACATAATCCATATGCTAACATCATCCATAAAAATAACTGTGTCATATTTTTTCTATTTTACAATATTATTCGTTGTGTTTATTTATTTATAAAGTGTGTCGTTTAAATTGGACCCCCGCAAATACACAGCACCTCTCTGTAATTCAGCTTGAATCCCTGATAGTTTTTCTTGTTCGAGTGCTGTTATTTTTTTATCCCTCTCGATAATATCATTCTTCAGTTTTTGAATAGTATCTTGTAACATCTGAGTCTTAGAATTATCAACCACGGGTTTTTCGATCTCTTTTTCTATAATTACTTCTACAGGGACCTCTCTTATAACTTCCACAGTTTTTTTAGGTTCATTTTCCAACTGTTGTATTTTTGACAACAATGTATTTTTTTCCTCTTGAAAATAATTTTCCATTTCTTGAATCTTATTTGAAAAATTTTTCATCAACTCTCTGATTTTCTCATCTTTTTGGAAAATTTTATCATTCATCTCTTGTTGATCTGTTACATAAACAATTTTCTCTACTGGTATTTCTTTGATAACCTCTTTAATTACTACCTTTTCAACTGGTACCTCTTTGATTATTTGTTTATCAACTTCTTTGATGATTTCAACCTCTTTAATTATTTCAACAGGTATCTCCACCAGTTTTTCAACAATTACCTCTTTTACCACCTGTTTTTCTCCATTTCCCCCATCATTTAACAAACCATACTTTTCAATATGGAAACCAGTTGTAAAGGAATCCTTGACTACTGAACTTATAAGAAGGTCATTAAGATTACAGTACGCAACCAATTCTTTATGTTCATCCTTTGTAAGATTCAGTTTAATCTCCATATTAGTAGTTTACTAATTTTTCGTTTCCTTCTACCAAACAATCGATCGAGTTTATGTAGAATGATAGAAATGGTTTAGTGTTAGGAAGATCTACAAAAGTATATTCATCTTTACTTACATCATACACACCATATCCATGTTTTCTTACGGTCTCACCGAAGTTTTGCTGTATTGTTGATCCTATCATGTAAGCTTTCTTACCGTTTGGAATATCAAATATTTGTCTCTTATGAATATCGCCACAAAGTACTAAATCACAACCTTTAAATTTATTCCTGTCAAATCCGTCTTCGAACTTGTAACCAATGTCAGTATAAAGTCCTTGAACAGGCCCGTGAAACAAACCAATATTTTTTTTACCTGACTTATTAACTTCAGGTGGGATGTTGTGATCCATCAAGGAATATACACACCAGTTTACATTCTCATCTTCATAAACACCTCTGTTTTTGTAATAAACTATATTTTCATTCTGAAGGGAGTCTATAATTGGCGTTAAAGCATCCAAGCGGGTCACGTTGTTTTCGAGAAAGTCGTGGTTACCGATGATTACAATTGTCTTTGTAATCTTTGAGCACTCGGTTAATGTCCACGCAACAAATTCAATCAATTCTGGTGTCATTTGATTTTTTGAGTGAACGAGATCACCAGTAAATACTATTCTATCAGGAGCAATTGATTTCCACTCCTTGAATGCTTCTTTCAAGACTTGTCTATATTGTTCATGATCTTTGAATAGACGAATGTGGAGGTCAGAAAAATGGACGATTCTTTGGATCATAATTGTATTTCATCTTTAGGCGCCTCTGACTCGAATGGATTATATCCTTCATTTACGTGATCACATTTCATACACATGTATACAGGAAAGGGTACTGGTTGGTCTTGAGCTACACCTTGTAATTTTGATACCCATTTTAGATATAACGCTTCTTTGAAGTAAATGCTTCCGCATTTCTCACACTTGACAGTTGTGCATTCACGAATGTTAATGCGTGATTGTGGTAAATCCATAAAAAAATTTAATTACTATAATAATAAGAAAAAAAATTTAAAACTCAAAATCAATAAGTGTTCACGAAAATAGGTGTTTGGTCTCCAACATAAGCCTTAAAACAATTGTATTCCAAAAATTCCCAAACATCATCTTCATTCATTTCTGTTTCGGTTTCAAGGATCGTCTGAACCATCTTTTCTTTCGAGTAAACCAATTGACCGTTGTCTGTGATCCCTAAAATTGCCGAATCATATCCATCAGGATTTCCATCAAAACCATTTGGTTTCAAAGCTAGTACTTCTTCAGCTACTTGTAAAACTAATTTTAAATCCATGTTATTTTGTTTTTGGTATTCTACAGAATGATACGATAATATACCTCTGGCCTGAAAGTACAGGAAGTCCACCATGTCTATGGGTGGTTTGACCTGGGTGTATTGACACCTCACCTTTTTTTCCTTGAAGTCTTGTTTTTTGTCTAGCAAAATATGTTCCTCCTCCCGTGAAATCCTCATTAAGAGTAACCACAGTTGTTATTTGTGACCAATCGTGGTGTAAAGAAAGGTGATATTGAGCATATGGGTGATATCTTGCCAAAAAGTTCTCTGATTCCAAATTTCTCCAATAGTTTTCCTCAAGTTGGAATTTCTCGATTGCAATGTCCCAAAGGTATTCTTTAAGTATACCCTGATAAGTTTCTTGAAGTCCCAGTTCGTTCAATAACATATCTGTGGTTGGATAGTGTTCGTGTCTGTTGAATGTCCATAAATTAGATGCTTCGGCTTCTTCAATTATTTTATCACAAAACTCATCGGTGAATGCTCGAACTGTGTAAATATTAGGGATTTCTTCTCTTACATATTGGTTCCATCTTTTACTTCTGAGCTCAGGGGTTAGGAATCTTAGTTTCCATTCGTTAGGATCCTCAAAGTATTGGAATAATTCAGGATAAAGTTTGGCCATGGTCTGATATAAAAAGATTAAGAGAGTTGTTTATACCTGATTTCACAAAGTTCTTACCGTATCTGTGAGTTATTCTGCCAGGAAAGAAATATAGATGTCCTTGTTTTGGTTCAATTTCGAAATTGTATTTCGGAAAGTAGAGTTGTCCTCCTGTTGAGTCTGAATCCAACTTAACATAACAAGTGATCATAGACCCGTCGTGTCTTACCCTGAGGTCTTGATTTTTTCTGAGTTTATTAATTTTTTGATAGAGTTGTACTTTTTGGAAAGTTGATAATTCCATAGACCAATGATGATAGAATAGAAATACCAATTTGTTAAGGTATAAATTTTTAATTACTTCCTGTATTGATTCAGGCACATCCATCTCCTCACACTCGTGTCCCCAAAAGTTAACACTTTTTCCTTTTTGTGAGTTAATGTTTTCTACCAACTTATCACATAATTCTGTAGTAAAAAAAGGGATTTCAAATATATCTGTCGAAATTTCTTTTGAAATTAGGTCCCACTCGCTTGTCACAAGTTCTTTTCTAACGTAGGTTTTTATCCATGCGTCGATGTCAGATATATCAAATATTTCAGGGTATTTTAAAATCATTTTTTTAGATAGTCTTCCATATTCATTTCCATGATGATGTTCACAACATCCTGTGGAACTTTATATTCAACGTAATCTCCCGTCTCTTTTAATAATACGACAACACAACCCAAAAGTTTAGTATCCTCGTATTTAGATCCCCTTAACATTTCTATAAGAAGTTTTGCGTAAAATGGTAGTTGTAAAAAGTAATGTCCAAGTGCATTATTTGGGTACTTTTGAAACGGTTTATACATTGGTTCTGTAAAATCATTTGTTTCAAAGTTCTTTGGTTTGTTTGTTTTCCAATCCGTTATGACTAATCCAAATCCTGTTTTCTGTTTGTTTTCCATCACCCAAACATTATCGGGTTGACCTGTGTAACCGAGTACATTTGAACCCAATATCATTTCCGTATCAATCAATGTAGCCCCCCTTCTCTTCATGATCTTAAGAAAAGAAGAACCAGCCGATATCATAGCATCTCCTTTAATCATCTGTTCAATGTCGCAAGTAAATTCGGGTTTTCTGAGTTCTTTCACGTGTTCAAATTTTTCAATAGTTTTCTTCTCTAAAAGGTAATGAACTCTTGATCCCATGTTTGTTGAGTATTTTCCTGCGGCCGCCCATTCTTTGATTAGTTGTTGTTGTATCTCAGGATCACCTCCGGCTTTATTGTATGCAGCTTCCACAGTAGGGAAATCTTTATAGAATTTTTTTAGAACTTTGGAAACCGATGGATAATCGTATCTCAACTCTCCCTTGAGATTCTTCATGGAGTAAATGTGTTTATCCTCGAAAAACTGAAGACCTAAATCGTTTTGTCTTTCAATAACGATATTTCTAATATCTTTTGCTACATCATTTAATTTCATAAAAGTATTCTCCTATTTGTCCCTTCAGATCACACACATCCTTATCTAAGGGCAGTTTGACAATTTTTATTTTATTGTAAAGTGTTCCTCCGTTTAACTCATGATACACTTTAAGCCCCGCTTCCCATGCATCCCCATCTGTACAGATAATAATATTTGCTTTGGCTTTGGTATAAATGGTTTCAAAAAGTAATCGACTCATGACCTTACCAAGCATAGGAATTGAATTGTTCAGGAAAAAGGAATCAAACGCTCCCTCAACCAAATATACATCCTCATCCCAATCAATCAAACTCTCGTTGAATATAATATCATCTTTTGGTACAGGTGGGTTTTTATATTTCATCTTCTTGTTTGTCCACGCTCTTGCTATGAAATAATTAAGAGTCCCTTCTAAATTAAAAGAGGGTACAATAATACGGTAAGCATAATCACCAGTAACAGTATAACCAATTCTATACTTCTTAATGATTTCATCGGTGATACCACGACTTCTTAAGTAATTAATTGCTTCTTTGTGAGGGATGAAGCTAGGGTTTGAATCTTCCAATTTCAGGTAACCCTCAGGATATCTTAGTTTGATTCTTTTCAAATCCTGTACCTTGAGTTCTTCAGGCTTGACGAGTTCGTAAAGTTTTTTTTGTTTTTTGGTACCGTGTAGGTCAAACAACTTTCCGAGTGGACCATGTGTGCCATGAGTTTCACCGCAAGCCCAACATTTGTATACGTGTCTTGTATAGTTGATTTCAAGGTTTCCTTTACCGTCTCCACTGTCAAGTCCTTTCTCCTCGGCACATACAGGACAGTCGAACGAAATTTGTCCCTTAGACTCATAGTGTTGTTTGGGCTCTCCTAAGACTTCAGTCAAAAGTTCTACCAAAACATCTGTTTCTTCTCTCATATGTCCATATCATCGGGAGCTTTATCAACTAAATGTTTTCTCCACCATTTTTTTACAGGATGATTTTCATCTAAATTATCTTCTATAATCTCTGACGCTATAAAAAATACAACTGTAGTGAGAAGTAGAAATCCCCAAACCAAAAGTAATGTGATCATTTCCATTTAAATTTTTTAATATAGTGATAATACCTTACGTCAATGTCAAGATACTTCATACGAATTCTTACTTCATTTATCACATACTTTCGTAAGATGCGATTGACTTTAATTTTTGAAACATTCTTCTTAAATAATCCAGAATCGTAAAAGTCTTTGACTCTGTTGAAAGTAAATTTAGCTTTGCCCTCAAACACAACGTCTACTTCATCATAATTGATATATTTCCTGAAGCTGGTAATTATGATATTACCAATCAACTCTTGATTTGTTATTGGGATTACTCCCATTTTCGATAACAATTTTTTGTTTGCTTTGAGTTCAGGGGATTGTAGACAATATCGTGCCATATGACTACAAATATAAGTAGATTATTTGAATCTACCAAATCTGAGTTTGTTTCATATAACCCAAAGCGGCACAGTATGCATCCGTTTGGTCGTAGTTCTCTTTTTTTAGAGTGTTGTTCTTGGTGTATTGCCACATAACCTGTGGTTCCCTTTTCGCAACTAGTTCCCAAATTATTACTTTTTTATCGATGTCTTTAGGAAACCCTCCAAATAGGACAAATTTACCTTTGTCATTTTGTTGCACCAAATGTGGGAAAGCATACTTTCGAGAGTTATAAGTTGAGATAAATTTTGGAACTATTCCAATTGTTTCGTATATTGCATTGCAAATGAGAGTATTGTATCTCATGAGAGTTCCAACAGTCCAAATATTATTCGAATTTAACAGAGGTTCTTCAATCACGACGCTTTCAATACCAAGCCCGTTATAAGATTCGAGTTTTTTCTTGAATATATGTGATTTGAGTATTAATTCCTCAATCTTGTCGTTTACCTTTGGTTTTGGGACAGGGGAGATATGGGTAAGTTCTAAAAGGCTTTTAGTTTTAATATCGAATAAAGCCCATCCTATTGTTTTGGTAGAGACATCCAATCCCAAAACTTTCGGGGAATCTGCAGATATTTTTTTTGTCATAAATTAGAAATCCAGTTTCACCACATACTGTTGGATTCCCTGTCTAACTTCAGGGGACTGTAGCTTAGATATAACAATAAGGTCTTTATTTTCATCGTAAAGACCAATTTCAGAAACGTAGGCTGTTGTTCCTGAAGTATAAGTTGGATTTGATGAGTTTGTAAATTGATTCCTACTTAAGTTGATTAGATATTTCATTTCGTAAATTGTGGCTTCAATATCAGTTTCAATATTTCCATAAAAGAAATATTCATCTCCAAAGTTCAATAACTGAGACTGACCATTTTCGGGTAATGCCATATAATCACCCAAGTCGTAAGTTGTTGATAAAGTCTCATATATTTCCTTTGTGATGATAAAAGTGTTACCTGTAAGTCCGGCTTCCGTAATATAGGATCCAATCATTGTCGAGGTCAGATCTGATGTATAATCATAGATCCTCCAATTTGTAGGACTTGGCTTACCTTCTCCAACTACCTTTTGAAATATTAATTGAAAGTCTGTGGCATTGAAACCATCGAGTGATCCCTGAACCAAATAAGGGAATTCAGCACCAAATCTTACTGTGACATTCTGTGAATCTTGTGTTGATCCGGTCGGTCCCTGTATTTTTTGGTAGTAATTACAGTGTAATGTGTCTCCGGTAGCAACAAATCTTGTGGAATCTTGGAAACGGTATGTGACATACATAAATTCTGTGGCTGCGGATAAAATGCCTGTGGCTGTTGGATTATCATCAAAACAAACATTTGGACTGAGTCTTGCTAACTTTGGGGCTGGTAAAGTCCAGTTTCTATTTGATTTATAAGATATTGCTGCGCATATTTCTTCGTCATCAAATACTATTGTCTGTTGATCAGGGAAAACTCTACCGACTCTATTTAAATTATCATTATCATCAGGATGGAGATCATATAAGTAATAATATCTAATTCCTGGATCATTCATGTCCAAATTTACAGATGATTTCAAATAATATTCTTCAAATAATTCTTCATAGTTTGGTGGCTCAACATAAAATGTTTCTCCAAACGTAGATCCATCATTTTTGTGCCAAAGTAAGGTTGGTAAAGAAATTTTGAAATGTCTTGCTAAACCTGTATTATCACCAGGGTTCAATGGATCCTGAGGTAATAGAGCAAATTTTTCACCATATACGTTGTCTATAGATTGATTAGTATAATGAACTATAGCAATACATTTTTGATTATTTGGACTTACTATTACTTTTTCGTCGAACGAGTTGTAGTAAAATACTTCTCCTGTATCTGTACCACCACTTGTGTTTTGATAATTCCAATATTCTTTTGATCCGATATAACCTACAGATCCATAAGTCGTATAGTCCTCATAGACATTACTCAATAGACCGGCTGGGTCTTCTGACCAAGGAATATTCATATTCCAAATCTTAGTATCTTCAAGAGAAACATCACAAGGACTTTCAAAGTTGATTGTATCTATTTCCCAATTTGGCATTGGAGTCAGGGAATCATAAAGTTCTGTCATACCTGAAGGGTATATTATTACTTTTGCGATTGCTAACGGATCAGCTGTTGTGTATATTGGAGATGGTCTATCTAACGTGAACTCAGCATTTCCTGTTAATGTTCCGCCGGTGGCTTGAATTCTATAAGTCAAAATTGGTGATCCTGAAAACGAATAACATGATCCATTTCCATCAAGATAAATCACAGCTATATCACCAACGGCTGTAGTTCCTGTCGCCGGTTCTTGGTCTAATGATGAACATGAACCTGGTGTGTAATTCACACTTATTACGGTGCCTCCAGTCAAACCAGTCATTGACATTTCGTATACCGAGTTTATAGTGTATGCCGAACTAAATTGTCTGTACCAAGATGATGTTGAACCTGTGAAGAATCCTTTTACGCCTGCTGAGTTGTATACAGGTTCTATAACGGAATCCATATATGGTATACCATAAGTGTTACCTGAATTACCCTGAACATAGAATGGATATTTTACGTTCTGTTTGTTTGACTCAGGAACCCCTGTATCGTTTTGGGAGTTCCAAGCGGGCATCAATATTGAGTTGTTTGTTGAGTTGTAATTTGGTACTGCATTATAACTTACTTCACTGTCTCCGATTTGAAAGAAAGCGATTCTGAAATTACCCTGTGAAATTTTTCTCCTTCCTACATCAGTAAGTCTTGTGTTGATTAAGGCGGCGGTATTTTTAATTATGTAACTCATTTTTTAATAAATATAATTACACCTGATTCTGTGATAGACCAATAATTACACCTGTTACTGGATTTATATCATAATTTGCACTATTCATGAAAATATTAGTGTATCCAATTAGTGGTGTACCTAAAGGGTCTATAAAAACAGGACACAAGCTCGTTAGTGAAAGTGAATTACAGGTCGAGTAGAAGGTTCTACTATTAATAGTTGCATCGTTACCTGCTTCGCTTGGGGTATTTCCACGACCACATCCCTCAAAAACGTTCAAATTGAAACATTCTGTTTGACAATCTATCAGGTTTGTAATTAGACCTGTTGAGTCAACCTGAACTACATCATAATCTGTCGGAGTGGATCCACCCCAAAATATTTTATAATATTCTGATCCTCCGTCAAATGGCGAAGTCAATATTCCGTCAGTATTCGCCGTGTAAAGAATTGTCAGGGTAGAAATTGTGTTATCATAACTGAATACTGTTGTTGGTAATGATCTAAGCTGACAAACATCACATATATTTTCTCCACCGTCAGAAAGATAAGATGTGTTGATAACTATCGGTTCATCATCGTCCCCCCCATCTTTGTACTCAACTATATGACTACCAATCCCACCAAAAACTTTCAATGCAGTGATATTACAACAATTACAATTGGTTAATATTGGTGATTGTGCCAATACAACTATGGTTTGTTCAACTCTGGTCGCACATCCATTAGATGCTATCGTTGGAGTCGTTAGGGTAATCAGTGAGACAGATGTTCCTGAAATGATATCCCCTCTTTGAATTGATAATGAATATATTGAAGATTTACTTTCTTCAAATCTTGTATGTGGATCACAGTTTGGTCTTGTTGTTGTGTTATCTGTTGTGGTAATATTTGTTGTTGTCACGGTAGTCCCGTTCTTTTTCACAGTTGTATTAGGAACTGATATTCCACTTCCGGGACCATCGATGATTTTGAAATCATTGACTGATAAATCAAAGTTCAATATTACCCCTATTGGTAATTCAGGTGATACTTCCACACACCATGAACCTTGATAGTTGTAATTTGATATTTCTGTCACGCCACTTGTACTTACGCTTATCTGATAGGATATTGCGCTGAAGTCGGCAGTCACAGTAGCTTGTCTCGAGGAGGTAGATCCTGCACTATCCCTAACTACTACTGTGTAATTACCATTTCTAAGTTGCCCGAATACGTTTGCTGAACTAAATGTCTGACCATTATCAATTGAGTAGGTATAAGGTGCTACTCCACCTACTGCTGATATTGTAATACCACCATCATAGGGTGGTGTATCACCACATGTCGTAGAATCTGTTGTAATTCTTATTGTAAGTGGTGCTGAATTAGGACATGTTCCCTGTGTTACGGTTACCGTGGCTTGTTGTGGATTACCCTCGCTTTGCCATCCCGTTGTTGGAATGTTTGTTGATACGTTGCAAATCAAAGTTCCAGTATAACCCCAATAATACATCTGCCATCTTGAAAGTTGAATGTTCCAACGTAAGTAGGTTGTATCCACACCATTAAAGTAACTCCATTGTGGCTTTCCATTGTATGATCCAATCCAATTGAATTGAAGTGGTCCAATAAGTGATCCTGTTCCATAATCAACAAAGAAACAAAGATTTGGATAAACTGGACTAGGTGTCATAGTAGGCGTTGCTGTAGCAGAAGCGGTTGGTGTTGGACTTGGTGCAAATATTGAACAAACAGTGTTTGCTGTATAATCACCATAAAAGTCAACGACAGTCACCGCGTAATTTCCTTGTTGCATTCCAACAAGTGTCTGACCTACTTGTCCATTTTCCCAGCTCACACTGTAAGGTGCAGAGCCACCTGTGATTATAAGAGATAATACACCGTCCTGTGAAGTTGTTGTACTTGGATTTATAACATTACACAGGATACCCATAGGGAAGATTGTGACAACTTCACAATCATTTTTTCTCACATAAACCTCTGGTGATGTGGGTGTTAGAGTTGTCGTAGGTGTTGGAGAACATGTTTTTGTAAGGGTTGGTGTGTTCGATGGCGTAATAGAAGGAGTTGGTGTTTGGCTCTTTGTTGGTGTAGTTGTAGGTGTCACACAAACAACTGGTGTAGATTCGTAAAGTAAATTTATCCCGATGTATGGTTTGGTATAGTCAAGAACCACAAGTAATTTAGTTTCTGATCCACTAATTAGATTACCACAACAATCATAATAGTAGTGATTACCTGTCGTGAATCCAGATCCACATACGATTGGAGTTTGTGTTGGAGTTGAAGTTAAAGTAGTTGTTGGTGTCAAAGTGGGTGTGTTTGATGGTGTTTGAGTTGGGCTAGAGGTGATTGAAGGTGTTAGAGTCGGTGTGGGTGATCCTGTTGGTGTTGAGGTTGGTGTTGGAGCAATTCCTGTACAACAAGGTCCTATGCCTAAGATTGTAAATGCTGCTGATCCTGTTATTGTATCTTTATTAATACATGTAGCAAGACCAATTGATTGAATGCCAACACTCACAGATTCGTATTTAGTTATGTTGAAACAATCTAAATAAGATACCGTGCCTGCAAATGTTACATCTATACTTACATATTCAACACATCCTTCGACACAAGGTGTTGTACTTGGTGTTGGTGTGATTGTTGGTGTTTGAGTTTGAGTATTAGTTGGTGTATTTGTCGGAGTCTGTGTTTGAGTTGGTGTATTTGTCGGAGTCTGTGTTTGAGTTGGTGTATTTGTCGGAGTCTGTGTTTGAGTAGGTGTTTCAGTATTAGTTGGGGTGGGAGTATTAGTGGGAGTATCAGTTGGAGTTGGAGTAGGTGTTTCAGTATTAGTTGGGGTGGGAGTATTAGTGGGAGTATCAGTTGGAGTTGGAGTAGGGGTTGGTGTTGGTTCAATAGTGCACGTACAATCGTCGTGCCATGAAATAACATCATTCGTATTAATGACCAATGATGGTGAGACGTTGTCAAAACATTGTGGGATACCTCCACAATCAG
>Ga0194118_10000420_pt1 | contig 72314 bp, 71 predicted proteins | sample TA2MahsurfametaG_2_FD_148662 | JGI IMG/M metagenome (GOLD analysis project Ga0194118, IMG submission 148662) | Freshwater microbial communities from Lake Tanganyika, Tanzania - TA2015013 Mahale N5 surface | ecosystem: Environmental > Aquatic > Freshwater > Lake | place: Tanzania: Lake...
CTACCGGAACCGTGCTCTGATCCCGTTGGAGCGCCGTGACGATGGCAGCTTGCGGGCGGGGTATTACCGGCGGGGCAGTCACAAGATTGTGAACATGAATCGTTGCCCGGTGCTCGACCCTCGCATCGATGCCCTGGTGGCTCCACTGAAGGAGGACCTGGAGGCCTCAGGTTGGCCCGTTGATGTGAATCTCACGGGATCTGGAGGTCTTCGGCACCTCGGTCTGAGGGTGGGTCACCACAGCGGCGAGGTGTTGATCACATTGGTCAGCAGCCACCGCAAGCTTCCTGGGCTTGACGATCTCGCCCAGACCTGGATGAAGCGCTGGCCCTCGGTGGTGGGGGTGACCCTCAACTTGCAACCCAAAGCCAGCAATGTGGTGATGGGCAGCGATAGCGAGACCGTGGCCGGACGGCCCTGGTTGCTGGAGTCGTTTGCCGGCGTTGATCTGCAGATTGCCCCAGACACCTTTTTTCAGGTCAACACCGCGCAAGCCGAGCGGTTGGTGGAGCCTTTGCACGCCTTTTTCAGTGCCGGATCCAGTGGCACCGTCATCGACGCCTACTGCGGCATCGGCACCTTCGGGTTGCCGCTTGCCAAACGAGGGCTGCAGGTACTGGGGCTGGAAGTGCATGGTCCCGCCGTGGTCCAGGCTCAGGCCAACGCTGAACGCAACGGGATCGCAACCGCCTTCTTTGAGCAGAGCGATGTGGCTTCCGTTCTGGCGGACCGGCTGCGCATGGCCGGCTCGTTGTTGGTAGATCCCCCACGCAAGGGCCTAAGCCCGGAGGCCCTCGAAGCGATTCAGCAGGGCAAGCCTGAGCGGATCGCCTACATCAGTTGCAACCCCTCGACCCTCTGCCGCGATCTCGCTGAGCTGTGCGCCGAGCAGGCCTACCGGCTCGAATCGATTCAGCCTGTGGACTTCTTCCCCCAGACCAGCCATGTGGAATGCCTGGCTCTGTTGGTGAGGAGCTGATCAGGCGCGAAGCTTGGCTCCGAACTGCTTCTCCAGGGCCTCCCGGATGGCCTGGTGCGCCTGATCAACTTCGGCATCGGTGAGGGTGCGTTTGGCATCGCGGTAGCGCAGCCGGAAGGCCTGACTGCACTGCCCAGAGCCCAGTTGCTCTCCGTCGTAGCGATCCACCAACTCCGCCTGCTCCAGTAGGGGCTTACCCGCCTTGCGGATCGCCTGAAGCAGCTGTGAGCTCGCGGTGTCGCTCCCGACGACCAGAGCCAGGTCACGTTCGGAGGCCGGCACGGTGGCGAAGGGGGCAAAGCTCGGCTGCCAGCGGTTCTTTCGGGTGGCGGCGGAGAGGAGCGAGGGCACATCCAGCTGGAACAGATAGCTGGCTGCTGGGAGGTCAAAGCGCTCGGCCAGTTCCGGGTGGATCTGCCCGAAGAATCCCGCCGGACGGCCTTCGATCACCACAGTGGCGGCACGACCGGGGTGCAGCAGTGGGTTGTCGGTGAGGCGGCGGTCCTCACTCGGCAGCTGAAAGGCCTGCAGAGCTTGTTGCAGCACACCCCGGGCCTCGAAGTAGTCGGGAAAGACGGGTTTCCCGCTGCTGCTCCAGAGCTCGGCCTGACGTGCTCCTGAGATCAGGCCGGTGAGCTGCTGGCGCTGGGGTGATCCCTTGGCCGTCGCGTCGAAGACATGGCCCAACTCGAAGGCCCAGAAACCGCTGCGCCCGGCCTGGAGATTGCGCTGTGCGGCACTGAGGAGATCGTCGACAAGGCTGTCGCGCAGATGGCTGTAATCGGCCAGCAGGGGGTTGGCGAGGGCCACGCGGGCGGCGGGATCCGCTCCGGGGCGCTCGGAGTGGGCAGGCCCGAGGGACAAGCTGCACACCTCCTGCAGCCCGGCAGAGGCCAGCTGGGCCCGGAGTCGACGCTCGGCCATCTGCTCCGCGGTGAGGCCGCCTGGTGCAACCGGATCGGGAAGGTGAGAGGCGAAGCGGTCGTAGCCCACAAGCCTGGCCACCTCTTCAATCAGATCAACCTCGCGCTGCAAATCCATGGCGCGGGCCGGTGGCACCTGAACCAGCCATCCCTCGTCGTGACTCTCGAGGCTGCAGCCCAGAGCGGAGAGAATCTGCTCGATCGTTTCATCGGCGAGATCGCCGAATTCGCCTGAGCCGTTATCCACGGGGCCCAGGAGGTTGTGGAGAGCATCGACCCTGAGCAGGAGTGGCTCGCGTTTTGCATCGCTCTTGCCGTGGAGCCAGCGCTGCTCCAGCTGCGCTCCACAGATCTCCTGCAGCAGCTGAACCGCTCGATCGGCGGCGCTCAGGGTGACCTCCACCGGTAGACCCTTCTCAAAACGACTGCTGGAGTCGGTGCGCAAACCGAGGCTCCGGGCGCTCTGACGCACCGTTTGCGGAGCAAACATCGCCGCCTCGAGCCAGATGCGCTGGGTGCTCTCCTGCACGCTGCTGTTGGCCCCGCCCATGACCCCCGCCAAGGCCACGGCCTGATCGGCATAGCTGATCACCCAGGCCGCATCACTGAGCTCGTGGGTGTTGCCATCCAGGGTCTCGAGCCGTTCAGCCGCTCGCGCTGGACGCACATCGAGTTGATCTGCCTTCAGGCTTCCGCCACTGAGGCTCGCCAGACGCTCCGCGTCAAAGGCGTGCAACGGTTGCCCCTGCTCGAGCATCACCAGATTCGTGATGTCGACGACATTGTTGATGGGCCTTAGACCGGCTCGCTCCAGCCGGCTTTGCAGCCAGGCCGGGGAGGGAGCCACCTGAATCCCACTAAGTTCAGTCACGCTGTAAAGACCGCCGGCCTCGATCCGGTTCTGACTGTCAACAGCAACCGGGAGCGGTTGGGCCGCAATGGAGGGCGCAGCAGCGGGGAGGCTGAGGTTGGCGCCGGTGAGGGCGGCCACCTCTCGGGCGATACCCAGCATCGAGAGTCCGTCAGGCCGGTTGGCGGTGATCGCCAGCTCCAGCACCTGGTCATCCAGGCCAAACAGGGGACCCACAGGGGAGCCCACAGCCGGCAGTCTTTGGAACAGGTCATCAAGGATGACGATGCCGTCTGAACTCTCCGCCAGCCCAAGCTCGGAGAGAGAACAGATCATGCCGCTACTGGCCACACCACGCAGCTCAGCGGGCTTGATGGTGAGGTCGACGGTCGGGAGATAGGACCCAACGGTGGCGACGGCCACGTGAATGCCGGCTCTGACATTCTTGGCTCCGCAGACAATCTGTGCCGGTTGATCCGATCCGATCGACACCGTGCACACACTTAATTTGTCGGCATTGGGATGGGCCTCACGGCTTTCCACGAATCCGACAACGACCCCTGCTGCACGGGCGCTGAGATCGACAATCTCTTCGACTTCAAAGCCCGCCACCGACAGCTTTTCGGCCAGCTCCTCGGGGGGCAGATCACAGGCCACCAGCTCCCGGAGCCATTGGAGCGAGACCTGCATCAGAGCGACAAAACAGTTCGAACGACTCTAAGGACTGGTCTTGGCAGTGCCGGTCAGGCGACAAGGTATGGTTGAACCTTGTCCACACGCATCGCTCAAGCGGCGCAACGTCCTTTATGGCTAAGAACAAGGGCGTCCGGATCGTGATCACTCTCGAGTGCACCGAATGCCGGTCCAACCCCGCGAAGCGGTCTCCTGGTGTGTCTCGTTACACCACCCAGAAGAACCGCCGCAACACCACTGAACGGATTGAACTGAAGAAGTTCTGCCCCCACTGCAACAAGTCGACGGTCCACAAAGAGATCAAGTGATCTCACCGGCGTGATCTCCACTGTCTGCATAACCCCTCCGTTCAGCAATGCCTAGTTCCTTTTTCAAGAAGCGTCTTTCGCCGATCAAGCCCGGCGAACCGATCGACTACAAGGATGTCGATCTGCTCAAGAAGTTCATCACCGAGCGCGGCAAGATCCTTCCCCGCCGTCTGACTGGCCTCACCGCCAAGCAGCAACGTGACCTGACCAATGCCGTGAAGCGCGCCCGCATCATGGCGCTTCTGCCCTTCGTGAATCCCGAGGGCTGATTCTGAGCTCAGTGGTCTTTCACAGCGGCGATCTCGTCGGACTGCAGGACCACCGCAGCAACCAACTGGCTCTGGTTGAAGCCGTTCAGGGCAGCAAGTTGCGCTTACGCGTTGGTTTTGACGCCAAAGCGCAGCTTCTCCCGCAGCGTCAGCTGGAGTTGATCTGCCCCCTGCCCTCTGGTGTTGATGCACCACTGCGGCTGGGGGCCTTTCCATGGAAGCTTGATCTGCAGGTGCTGGAGGCGGCTCGCCCTCAGCGCAGCGCTTGGGGTGCCGCATGGCTGCTGCTGCAGGAATCCGGGGATCCCCTCCATCTGCCGGATTTTTGCGATCTGGTGTGCGGCGGCCAAGAGCCGGCCCAGCTGGCCGCCTGCTGGTTGGAGCTGGTGGGGCCGCAGCTCTGGTTCCGTTTCAAGCAGGGGGAGGTTCAGGCCCGCTCGCTGGCGGAGCTCAAACCCCTGCGTCGGGAGCGCCGCTTGAAGGCCCTGGTGTTGGAGCAGGAAGCGCGCTGGCTGGAGCTGTTGCGCCGGCGGCAACCGGTGCAGCTCGACTCGCTTGATCCAGCCATGGGCGAACGCCTTGCGCTCCTGAAGCAACTGGCGGCCGGGGAACTGGAGCTCAGTGAGCTCGATGAGCCACTGCGGCAGAGCCTGAACCAGCTTCACCTCGGCCAGGAGCGGGGACAGGTGCGCCACCTGCTGGTGGATCTGGGTCTATGGGATCCCCATCAGCTGGTGACGATGGCGGGTACGAGCTGGAGCACGGGCTTCAGTGCAGCGCTATTGGAGCAAGCCAGCCGGCTTGATGAAGTCGCCACGGATGATCACCCCGGCGATGCAGGTCGCGTGGATCTCTGCGCGCAGCGCTGCGTCACGATCGACGATGACGACACCCGGGATATCGATGACGGCCTGGCCTACGAGCGCCTGACGGATGGCCGTGAGCGGATTTGGATTCATGTGGCGGATCCCGGTCGCCTGATCCCCGCGGGGTCAGAGCTTGACCTGGAGGCTCGGCGCCGCGGCAGCAGTCTTTACCTGGCCCAGGGGAATCTGCCGATGTTTCCCGAGTTGCTCTCCACCGGGGTATTCAGCCTGAGGGCCGGGGTGCGTTGTGCCGCCTGGAGCACCTGGGTGGAGCTGGATGTGAGCGGTGAGATCGCCGCCTATGGCCTGCAACGCAGTTGGGTCAAACCGATCTATCGGCTCAGTTACGCCGATGCCGATGATCTGATCGAACTCGCCCCTCCCCAGGATCGTGACCTGGCGGACCTCGATCTGCTGCTGCGCCGCCGGCGGGACTGGCGCCTACGGCAGGGCGCGCTGCAGATGGATCTGGCGGAGGGTCGGATCCGCGGCCAGGGCGGAGAGCCAAGCCTGGAGATCACCGAACCAAGCCCATCCCGCCAGCTGGTGGCCGAAGCCATGATCCTTGCTGGGGCAGTGGCCGCACGCTTCGGCCAGGACCATGGCCTTGCCCTGCCCTACCGCAGCCAGTTGCCCGCAGAGCTCCCGCCAGCGGCGCAATTGGAGGCCCTGCCCGATGGAGCCGTGCGCTTTGCCGCGATCAAGCGCTGTTTGAGCCGCGGCTTGATGGGCACGGCTCCGGCGCCCCATTTCAGCCTCGGTCTTGCGGCCTACGTCCAAGCCACCTCTCCAATTCGCCGCTATGGCGATCTAGTGGTGCAGCGGCAAGTGGCGGCCCAGCTCGAAGGGCAGAGTCCCCTAACGGAGCCCGAACTTCAGGAGTTGTTGGACAGCTTTGAGGCAGCCATACGCGAAGGCATCGGCATCTCCAGGGAAGACCAACGCCACTGGCAGCAGGTGTGGTTCGAGGCCCACAAGAGCGGCCAATGGCGGGCGCAATTTCTGCGCTGGTTGAGGCCGCAAGACCGGCTGGGCCTCGTGCGGATTGACGAGATGGCCATGGACCTGGCGGCTGAGTGTCCAGCCAAGAGCGAACCCGGTGAAGACTTGCTGTTGCGGGTGCAACAGGTGGATTCACTGCGCGATCAACTGCGGCTGGTGGCCGCCGCCAGCTGAACCGCCGTGGCCCGGAACCAGGGGCCCCAAGGGTTCAGATGGCCGCGGAGCTGAACGTCAGCCTGCGTGTCAATGGACTGCAACAGCTGATTGATCTCCGGTTCCAGGGTGATCAGGGGCCAGTGGCTGCGACCGGCCAGGGGTGTGTCGAGGCTGATCTCGAAACGGCCATCGGCACCAACGGTGACCACTGCCGCCAGCTGCAACTCGCCGGGCGCGGCTGGGGCCAGGTGAGGCGAGGCGGGCTCAAGCGCGGCTTCAGCCAGGGCGCTGTGTTGCCGTGAGCGCCAATCGGGATGATGCCAGGGGGTATCCCAGAGCGGCAGCACCGCTGATGGCGCATGGGAATCGTTGATCAACAGCTGTTGGAGTTCAAGCACCGGGAGACCGGCTGGAGCGACGCCCGAGCGAACGGCCGCCGCCGCCGCCGCCCCTGCCGCCTGCCCCACGTTGAGGATCGTTGGTTGCAGGCGAGTGGCTCCATTGGCCATGTGACTGGTGCTGAAGGCTTTGTCGGCCGCCAGCAGGTTGTCGAGTTCCGCAGCAACCAGGGCGCCGTAGGGAATGCCGAAGGGGGTTCCGCTCCAGCGCCCGCCCCAGCGGCAGCTTTTGGGCGCCAACGGCCAATCGGGGCCGGGGTAGTGGTGGTCGTTGGCGTAATTGCCCACGGCAATCGACTGCACAGCTCCGCCGGCATCCCTGGGTTGGGGGGCAACGGAGGGCCAGCTGGCTTCCGGCAGAAGATCCTGCTCAATCACCGTGCTGCGGCCGATCATGCGCCTGCCTTCTCGCCAATAGGGCATGGCTGCCAGCCAGGGGGCAGGGCTGCCCGATTCCGCCGGAAACGCCTTACCCAGCTGCAGCCAGCCACCAGAAGCTTCCTCCAATTCCTTGGCAAACCGGAGGCTGAAATCCTGCATCTCCCTGTAGAGCTCGGCTTCCTCATCGACGTTGCCGCAGAAGGCCCGCTCAAGGCCCCAGTGCCAATCGTTGCCATGCAGCGGCCAGTTGAGCATCACCAACCCACCCGGCAGACGCCCGTAAGTGATCGTGCGCTCCAGGCCAAAGGCCTCACAGGCGTGCTCAAACGGAGTCGGTAACTGTGGCTCCTCGGGTAGCCCAGGAGCCGGAGCCTCACTCAGCAGCTGCCCCATCACCACCCAGGTGGGCGACTGCACGGGCTGCTCGCGGAAGAAGGGCTCCGTGTTGAGCCGCTCCTGGCTGGGGGCACTCGGTTCCCCCCATTGCTCCTGCGGCTCCCATCCCAGGCGGAACGGCGCATCCGCCAGGGGCAGCAAATCGCCGCGATCGCTGCCATCGATCACCACCTGGCAGCACACCCGCCGCTGCTCACCAGCGACCTCAACGCGCACCGCTGTGATCAGTGATCCGTCGCGCTCCACCGCCAGCAGGCGGCAGCCTGGCCACCACAGCAACGTCGGCTCGGCGCGGACCCAGTCCTGCAGGATCTGTTCAGCGGTGGTGGGCCTGTAGCCGAAGCAGCTCACCCAGTTGTGATCAAGCCCCTCGGGTTCGCGCCGCTCCAGTTCCCTGAGAAAGGCGCCCCAGAGCCCCGTTTGCCAGGGGGTGAGCTCGTTGCCATCGGGGCAGCAGACACCGGCGGCACTCACCATTCCTCCCAACCAGCTCCCAGGGGTGAGCAGCAGTGTGTTCGCTCCGCCTCGGGCGGCCTGAATCGCCGCTGCCGCACCGCCGGTGCCGCCTCCCCAAACCACCACGGCGGCGGTATCAACACGGGTGGGCATCACAGACCAGGGCTGGATCGGCTCCCCAGGCTCGCAGTTGAGGGCGGGCACGGGAAGGGCTGCGTAAGATCCGCCCGATGACTTACACGCTCACCACCCCCCTCTACTACGTCAACGACAAGCCCCATCTGGGCAGTGCGTATACGACCCTGGCCTGCGATGCCCTGGCCAGGTTTCAGAGGCTGAAAGGCGAGTCGGTGGTGTTCATCACGGGCTGTGACGAGCACGGTCAGAAGATTCAACGAACGGCGGAAGCAGCGGGGCTCACGCCCCAGGCCCATTGCGATGCGGTGAGTGCGCAATACCGAGAGCTGTGGGATCGCTGGCAGATCAGCAACAACCGCCTGATCCGCACCACCGATCCGCGCCATCGGCAGATCGTTGAGCAGTTTTTTGCTCGGGTGGAGGCGAGTGGCGACATCGTGGAAGGTCGCCAGCAAGGCTGGTACTGCGTGGCCTGCGAGGAGTTCAAGGACGACCCCCACGAGGCCCAGGATCCCGAGTGCCCCACCCACCGCAAACCCCTCGAGTGGCGCGATGAGCTGAATCTGTTTTTCCGGCTCTCCCGTTATCAACAGCAGATCGAGGATCTGATTGCCAGGCCTGGTTTCATCCAGCCCGCCTCGCGCCGCAATGAAGTGGAAAACTTCGTTCGGCAGGGTCTGCGCGACTTCTCGATTTCTCGCGTGAACCTGCCCTGGGGTATCCCGGTGCCCGGCCACGAGGGCCACACCTTTTATGTGTGGTTCGATGCTCTGCTGGGCTACATCACCGCCCTGCTCGATGAGGGCGATGCCCCCGATCTGGAGACCGCCCTCAGCCGCGGTTGGCCCGCCTCCGTGCATGTGATCGGAAAGGACATCCTGCGCTTCCATGCGGTGTATTGGCCGGCGATGCTGCTCTCTGCGGGGTTACCGCTACCGGCAAAGGTGTTCGGCCATGGCTTTCTCACCCGCGAGGGCCAAAAAATGGGCAAGTCGCTGGGGAATGTGCTCGACCCGGCGGAGCTGCTCGAGCGCTGCGGTCGTGATGCCGTGCGCTGGTATCTGCTTCGGGATATTCCGTTCGGCGATGACGGCGACTTCCAGCAGCAACGCTTCAGCGACCTCGTCAACAACGACCTGGCCAACACCATCGGCAACCTGTTGAACCGCACCAGCTCGATGGCGCGGCGCTGGTTTGACAACGCCGTTCCACCAACCACCAAGGCGCTGCGCCTTGACCATCCGCTGGCCCAGGCAGCGAGCCAGGCCCGCCTGAGTGTGTTGGAGGCCCTTGAGACGCTGGAGTTCCGCACGGCTGCCGAAGCCACCTTGCAGTTGGCGATTGCCGCCAATGGTTTCCTCAATGATCAGGCGCCCTGGAGCCAGATGAAGCAGGAAGGCACTCGCGATCAAGTGGCCGATGACCTCTACGCCGTGTTGGAGGCGGCGAGGATCGTGGCCCTGCTGATAGCTCCCCTGCTGCCGGACCTCTCCACGCGGATGCTGGAGCAGCTGGGGCAACCGCTGCCCGATTCCGGTGCTGCCGCGACGGCGCCCAGCCCCTGGCTGCAGCAACTCGAGTGGGGAGGTCTGCCGGAAGGGCTTGAACTGCCCGAGCCCTCTCCGGTGATGGCCCGCCTGGAGCTTGAGAATCCGTTGTGATCAGCAGGTTCCTGTTCCCCACTGCACTGCTGTTGCTGGTCACGGGCTGCGCCAGCGCTCCTCGAAACCCGGAACGCTCGCAACCGTTTGCCTTCCGAGCGCTGGACCTGCGCCAACAGGATCCCGCCGGGCGACCGGCGTGGGCATTGCAGAGCCCCGAGGCCCGCTACGACATCAGTCGCAAATTCGCCCAGGCTCTTCGCCCCCGCGGCACCGTGTATCGCGATGGCAAAGCCAGCATTGAGATCGCGGCCCAGCGGGGCACGGTGATCGGTGATGGCCAAGCGATCCAGCTGGAAGGCGATGTGCGCATCCGTTTGCTGGGGAACGACCCGGTGGAGATCAATGGCGATGCTGCCCGCTGGCTGCCTCGGGAAGATCTGATGGTGATCGATCAGCGGCCCGTGGCCACGGATCGGCGTTCTCGCATCACTGCCCAGACGGCCCGTTACCTGATCAACAAAGACCTGGTGGAACTGCGGGGATCACCGGTGCTGGAGCACTGGCAGGAGGGCCGCAGCACGGACCCCAAGAAGGCGAGCTTCCCGTTGAAGGTCAAGACCCGCTGGGTCGATTGGAAACCCGATCAAGGTGACCTCACGGCACCGGCCCTGGTGCGCGGTGAGCGGTTTGACCCGGCCGTCAAACCCAAGGCTGGCGTGAAGCCGAAGCCTGCGATGGTGCTGACCGCACGGGGCCTGAAGGGCAACCTGCGCGCGGGCTATGTCGACCTGCTCGCTCCTGTGCAGGTGCGCAGTGCCGATCGCAAAGGCTGGCTTAATGCCCAACAGACCCGCTGGGCGATCAATGATCAGCGCTTGAGCAGCGACCGTCCCTTTTCCGGTGAACTCAACGCCCTGAAGGCCAAAGGGCAGGCCTTCCAGATCGACCTCAATGCCAGCGATGTGCTCATACCGGCTGACTGCGTGATCGAGCAGCCCGGTGAACAACTCACCGCCAGGACCTGTCTTTGGAATTGGCCCTCCGGCCGCTTTGAGGCGCGCGACCAGGTGGTCCTTCGGCGCCAGACCTACAAGCAGATCACTCGTGCCGATCGCCTCGACGGCAAGATCGGCAACGACGGCATCGCTGTGTTCCGCTCGCCCGGAGCGCGGGTGAATTCCCGTTTCACCCTTCCGAAGTCGCAGCAGGGGGGCAAGCAGCGTCCAGCAACTCCAATTGCGTTCTGAGCTTTTGGCTCCAGCCCTCCAGCCAGGCTTCATCGCTGCGACTGAAACAGCGCGGTGACCACCCCCCGAGCAACACCAGCCCCTCGCTGCCGATCGGCTGCACGATCACGGCCGGGATGTTGGCGGGTAGCCCAGCGAATTCCGCTCGGCCGGGATAAAGCTTCAGATTCACCAGGCTGACGGCCTTCTGGGTGGTCCAAGCCCGTTGACTGATGGCCCCCGGGATGAACTGAGCCTCCGACAGCATTCCCCGGCGCAGCAGGATCTGACCGCGCCAAAGCACCAGGAGCGAGGCTGCGGGTGTTGCGGTGAGCAGGAGCTGACTGCCCCAACCCAATTCCTGCTGCAGGGTCTCCGGCAACCCATTGCTCAGTTCAAGACCCTGCTGCCCCTCCAACTCCACCCGCTCTGGTGCAACGGGTACCGCGCGGGTCCAGAGGATCGCCACCAGCATCAGACCCACCGCCAGCAGGCTGGCTAACACGCTTGAGCGCTCCAAGGCGGGGCTGAGCTCTGCGGCGCTCAGCTGGTTGGCGACGCAGAGGGCCAAGCCCAACAGACCAGTGGCCAAGCAGAAACGGGCTGCAAAGGGCACGACCGGCGTGGAGGCAACGCCCTCACGTTGTCACAGCCACAATGCACAGCAATTGGATCACGGGTGCCAGGAATGTCCGCCATCGCCACGACTGCCGAGGCGTTTGCAGGGGTGGCCTTAGCCGCTGTGGCCTGTGACGGAGAACTGGCCAACCTGGAGATCCGCGCCCTGCGGCAGCAACTGGAATACCGGCGCCCCTACCGGGACTACTCCGAACGGCAGATGGGCGATCTGCTGGATCGCCTGCTGGTGATTCTTCGGGGCGAGGGGGTCTCGGCCCTGATGGCTCAGTCCGCCGCACTCCTCCCGCCGGAGGTGCGGGAGACAGCCTTGGCGATGGCCGCCAGCTTGATCCACGCAGACCACATTCAGACCCCCCAGGAAGTGAGCTTTCTCGATGAGCTCACCGCTCTGTTGGAGCTTCCTGAAGCTCGATCCAAGGAGATCATTGCTGTGATCTCGACGTTGCACCGAGACAGCATCGTCAGCTGAAGGCAGACTGTGGCGAGCTTCACGCGATTGCCGGTGCGATCTCCTTTCAGCAGCAGGCTCTGGGCCTTGGTGATCAGCTCTGTGCTGGCTCTGCTGGCGCTGATCGCGCCCGGGGCAGCGCTGGCCACCGGCCCTCAGGATTTCCCTGAGCAACTTCCGGCATCGCATGTGCTCGATCAGGCGGATCTGTTGAGTCGTGCCGCCAACACGGAACTGAATCAACGGCTGGAGAGCCTCAATGATCAGCGGGTGGATGCCCGCTTGATCACCCTGCGCCGCCTCGACTACGGCACCAGCCTCGAGAGCCTGGGCAGCAGCTTGTTAGAGCGTTGGCAGAGCTCGGAACCTTCCGATCGCCTGTTGCTGCTGTTGATCGAATCGCAGAACAACAGTGCAGCCATTGTCGCTGGCGACGGCCTGGAGGGTGAGCTCTCCGACACCCTGCTCTCCAGCACGGCGATCAGCACCATGGGCCTGCCGCTGCGTGAGGGGGCCAGATACCGCCAGGCCAGCCTTGACGCCCTGACCCGTCTGACAACGGTGCTCAACGGCGAGGAAGACCCCGGCCCGCCCCAGCTGCTGGAGCGGATGCCCCTGGAAACCAACATCCCCACCAAGGAAGAAACCGCCTCGAGCAACGCCTTCCTCTGGGTTGTCGTGCTGCTGGTGGTGGGCACCTTGGTGCCGATGATCACCTGGTGGGTCTTCTCCCGCTGAGCACCCATGGGATTAACCGATTGGATTGGCAGCTTTGATCGCGCCAGCGCCAGCGATCTCAGCAACAACTTGGAGCGGGCCTATGAAGCAGCTCTTCTGATCCAGAGCCTGGAGCTGGAGTACTACAACGATCGTCCGGTGCGGCCGGAGCTCGAACTGAGCATTCCCAAGGCGGCGAAAGCTCAGATGCTGCGTCGCTTCCGCGCAGCCCTGCAAATTGCCCAGGACAATCTCAATGCCGTGGTCCCCCTGCGCGGCGAACTCGACAGTCAAGAGCTGCGACAGTTGCAGCTGGTGGAGGGTGTGTTGTCGCGCTACGGCCGCAATCGGCCCGTAGCCCCGAGCCTCTCGCGCTCGCCGGAGATGCTTCCGCGCAGCCTTCTGGGCATGTTTGATGGCGTTCGGCGTCAGCTTGATCCTGAGGCGGAGGCCTCCGTGGTGGCTGGCTTCCGCCGGCGCCGCGACTCCACGCTGGTGTCGCTTCGAATCTTTCTGCTGTTGGTTCTGGTGCCTCTGGTGGTGCAGCAGACCAGTCGCACGCTGGTGATCTCACCACTGATGGATCGCTTTGCACCCGATATTGCGTTCCTGAATTACACCAAGCCCCATCTGCAGGAAAAGGCGGTCAACAAGCTGCGCCTGTATCAGCAAGAACTGGAGTTTGAGGCCTATCTGGAGGGCAAGCAGCCACCCACTCCTGAAGAAATTCAGGCCTCCCTGGCCAGCAGAGCCACCGAACTCAAAGACGAGGCCGATGCGGAAAGTCTGGAAGCCACCAAAAATGTGTTGGCCGACCTGGCCGCTCTGATCGGCTTCGTGCTGGTGTGCCTTGTGGGCCGCCGTGACCTTCAGGTGCTCAGGGGCTTTCTCGATGAGGCCGTTTACGGCTTTAGCGACAGCGCCAAGGCCTTCGCCATCATCCTGTTCACCGATATTTTCGTGGGCTTCCACAGCCCGGAAGGATGGACGGTGCTGCTGGATGGCATCGCCCACCACCTGGGCTTGCCAGCGGAGGAGAACTTCATCCTGTTGTTCATCGCCACCTTCCCGGTGGTGCTGGCCACGATCTTCAAATACTGGATCTTCCGTTACCTGAACCGCGTCTCGCCGTCGGCGGTGGCGACCCTCAAAAACATGAATGGTGGCGGCTGACCCTGGCCTGATCGTGATCAGTGGGCCCAGTCGCAGCGGCAAAAGCCGCTGGGCCGAGCATCTGGCGGCCTCCATCGGCACCGATGTGGTGTATCTGGCCACGGGGGCTCCAGCCGGGGATGACCTGGCATGGGCAGAGCGCGTAGCACTCCATCAGCAGAGAAGGCCGCCGCACTGGCGCACAGAGGAGGTGGGGGCTGAACTGGTGGCCGCTCTGACGCAGCAGCGCGCTGCTCAACAGGTGTTGCTGATCGATTCCCTCGGCACCTGGGTGGCCCAGCACCTCGAGCTGGAGTCAGGCCAGTGGCGTGACCTCACTCAGGCTCTGCTTCAGGCCCTAGAGCGATTGAAGCAACCTGTTCTACTGGTGTGTGAGGAGGTGGGCTGGGGCGTTGTGCCCCCGACGGCGATCGGTGGATTGTTCCGAGATCGCATGGGGTCGCTGCAGCAGCAGCTCACTTCGATCAGCGCTCAGAGCTGGCTGGTGGTGGCCGGCCGTGCCATCGATGTGATGAAACTGGGGGTATCGGTTCCGTTGCCTGACCATGCCCCGGGTGGTTCTCTATCAGCCTGAGATCCCCCCCAACACCGGGAATGTCGCCCGTAGTTGTGCCGCCACCTGCACGGAGCTGCACCTGATCGAACCGCTGGGTTTCGAGATCAATGACCGCAGCTTGAAGCGTGCGGGCCTGGATTATTGGCCTTGGGTGTCGCTCACGCGCCATCGCTCCTGGGAAGCGTTCCAAGCGCATCGCCAGGGCTTCGGCGGTCGCCTGCTGGCCCTCAGCCGGCATGCCAGCGCCCCCTACCACCATCTTCAATACGAGCCCGACGACTGGCTGTTGTTCGGTCGCGAGACCACAGGTCTGCCAGCGGAGCTGCTGGAGGAGGCCGATCAGCGGCTGACGATCCCGATGCCAGGGTCCGTCGACCGCGGCGGCGGGGTGCGCAGCCTCAATCTTGCCACCGCCGTCGGCGTGGTCTTATTTGAGGCTCTGCGTCAGTTGGAGATGGGCTGATCGACTGCAGCGCAGTCGGTCTCAAGCGTCTTTTTCTACTTGGTCAACCCAAAGAGTGACCATTGCGACTTGCGCAGCGTTGCTCTAGTCGTTAATGTCGCGCCGTCTGGTGGATGTTGGCTTCTCCACTGGGTTTGACCTTTGGCCAATTTGGATGAAGCCTGTTCAGTTTCTATTAACTACCGCCGCCTGTACTGCAGCCCTTGGGGCTGCCGGATCGGTAGTCGTTCCCTCCCTCGCCGATTCCAGGCCCGCTGGCCTGCCTGTTCTTTCCGCCCCTCCAGCCCTCTCCCCTGACCTGCTTGCTGCTAGCGGCAAGCCTGAAACCGACAAGATCTGGGTTAAAGCCCGCAAGACTCTCCCCCTGGCTGACCTTGCCCGCGAGATCAGCGAAGACAGCGGTTTGATCGCCAAGCTCAACGACGTTGAGCAGGATCACGATTTCAAGGCCGGTGACTGGCTGGTGCTTCCCAGCAAGGCCAGCAAGCAGGCCAAGCGTGTTCCTGCGATCGATACCTCCGAGCTACGCCGCTCAGCCCCTCTTTCAGCGCCCCCAGATCCCCAGCCTCTGGAAACCGCCAGGATTCGCTTTGGCGACAACCTGGCCAAAGTCGCTCAGCGCTACAACCTCAGCATTCAAGAGCTGTTGAAGCTCAATCCTGGTCTGCGTGCTGCCCGGATGGTGGTCGGTACCCCCATCCGCGTGGCCCAGGCCTCCGCAGGCCGTAGTCGCCTTGTGCTCGGTCTCAAGCCCCTGGGCTCTGGCGGCCTGAGCTGGCCTGATCAAGACGACTTCGGCTTTGGCGAGGGCAGTGAGCTCTTTACAGACACCGGTTGGATCTGGCCCACCAAGGGGATCTTCACCTCCGGTTATGGCTGGCGTTGGGGCCGGATGCACCGCGGCATCGACGTGGCCAACAACATCGGCACACCGATCATGGCGGCCAAGTCTGGTGAAGTGGTCTCAGCCGGTTGGGATGGCGGTGGTTACGGCTTCCTCGTTGAAATCCGCCATGTGGATGGCACGTTGACCCGCTACGCCCATAACAGCAGCATCCTGGTGCGTCCCGGTCAGCTGGTGGGTCAGGGCAAGGTGATTTCTCTGATGGGCAGTACCGGACGCAGCACCGGCCCCCATCTTCACTTCGAGATCATTCCGCCCGGTCGCGGTGCGGTGAACCCTCTCATGATGCTGCCGCCACGCGCCTGATCCCACGGCAGCACTGGGTTCACACATCCACGATCCTCTACAATCCCTAAACCGCGGCTCGGTAGCTCAGCTGGTTAGAGCGTGGGATTCATAACCCCAAGGTCGGGAGTTCAAGTCTCCCCCGAGCCATTCCTCTGCCCCGCTTCGGCGGGGCTTTTTGCTGTCAACCTGTCTGGCTTGATCCGCGGCAGATGCATCGCAGATCAGGCGAGCAGCACTCCTGACTCAAATGAGCTGATCAACTCCAACTGCGATCAGGACGTTGGAGACCCGACAGGGAACTGCAACGGCGCTATGCAACGAGCTGGCATGAGGAACAGCGATGGAAACCATGCTTTACGCCCTCGTCGGTGGCTTGCTGGTGTTGTTGCTCTGGTGAGCAGTGATCGCTGAATCCGAGACAATCAGCGTTGACGCAGCTGAAGCACCATGACCGCGACCATCCAACGCCTGGTGGATGGACCTAGTGACCCGAAGGCCACGTTGGTGCTCGCCCATGGCGCCGGTGCCGGCATGGACAGCCCCTTCATGGCCGCCATCGCCGGCGGCCTGGCTGATCGCGGCTGGCGTGTAGTGCGCTTCAACTTCCCCTACATGGTGCGCAGCGCCCTAACCGGCAAACAAGCAGCACCGGATCGACTGCCCACCCTGGTCGTTGCGTTCCAAGACGAGATCCAGGCGGCCGCTCAAGAGCAACCACCACTGCTGATCGGTGGCAAGTCGATGGGCGGGCGCATCGCCAGCCTGGTGTTGGATCAGGCGGCGATCGATCACCAGGTGCGTGGTTGCATCTGCCTTGGCTATCCCTTCCACCCGCCGGGGCAACCCCAGAAGCTGCGCACCGAACACCTCAGAGAGCTGCGTACCCCTTGTTTGATTCTCCAGGGGGAACGCGACAGCTTCGGGCGCCGGGAGGAGGTCGATGGCTATGACCTCTCAAGCGCGCTAGAGGTGCAGTGGCTTCCCAGCGGCGATCACAGCTTCAAACCGACCAAGGCCTCAGGGCTGACACTGGAAGACAACCTGGCGAGTGCCGTGGAGCGGATGGATCGCTGGTTCGATCAGGAGGCGCTGGCCACCTCGACTGTTTGATGGATGCGCTGGAACATGTAGCCCATGCCCCGGGCCGTGAGGATCAGCTCGGGGTTCTCCGGATCGTCTTCCAACTTGGCCCGAAGCCGTGAGATGTGCACATCCACCACACGGCTATCGGAGGAGCGCTCAGGCTTGTAACCCCAAACCTTCTCGAGCATGTCGAGACGGCTGATGGGCTCACCGGAGCGGCTGATCAGCAGCTCGAGCAGGTTGAATTCCATGCCGGTGAGACGGATCCGATCCTCACCGCGGTGCGCCTGGCGCTTGTTGAAATCGATGCTGAGATTGCCGACCACCACCACGTGGGCCGTGCGACCTGGACCGGCCACACCGTTGCTTTGTCCGTAGGACACGCGGCGCATCACGCAGCGGATGCGAGCTTCCAGTTCCTTGGGGCTGAAGGGCTTGACCATGTAGTCATCGGCCCCGAGCTGCAGACCCGTGATCCGATCAGCCACATCGCCAAGAGCCGTGAGCAGGATGATCGGCACTTCCGACTGGGCACGGATGCGCTCGGTGACCGCGAAGCCATCGAGCTCCGGCATCATCACGTCGAGCACGACGACATCGGGCTCAAAGCCACGAAACGCTTCGAGGGCCTGCGCGCCGTTTTCCGCCAGGGTCACCTGATGGCCCTGCATCACCAGCCGCGTTTCCAGGATGCGGCGAATGTTGTCTTCGTCGTCGGCAACCAGGATCTTGAGAGGACTCTCTAACGGTTCGCTCATCCGGCCATCAACACATGCTTTTGCACAATTAGCGGAGTGCCCGACCGAATTTGAAGGAACAACAGGGTTTGTAACGAATCCAGGGGAGAACCTCAGCGGCCCAGCACCTGCTCCTTCAGCCGCTGGATGCGACTTAGCAGTTCCACCCGCTTCTGTTGCTTGAGGGCGTTACGCGAGAGAAAACTCAGCGCACTCACCAGGCCGACCAACTCCAGCAATCCCCCTAGAAGCGGAATGGAATCAATGGCTTCGAGCGTGCCTCCCGCCAGCTTCAACAGAATCCCCGCCAGCAACGCCAAGCCCAACAGCTTGGCCACCTGAACCAGGTCGGCGCGGTCGCCACTCTGGAAAGCGGCCAGCTTGGAAAGCAACGCCTTGAACAAACTCAGCGGCAGCGGCACCTCAGCGGCTGACGCTGCCTGAGTCGCCAGGGGAGCCGCCTCCGCCACCGGGATCGCGGTGGGTTCCCGCAGGGCCTCAGCTTCTTTGATCTCCAGTTCCAACTCGGGCTTGGGATCAACCATGGCGGCAACGGCCTCGATCAGAGGTGCTGGTCTTGGAAGGCATCGATCAACACCGGCACGGTGACGATCGGATCAAAGCTGCTCACTGCGGGCGCCTCCGGCTGCTGCCTCACCCGCACCGGAGCGGAGCGAACCACAGGAGCGGGCACTGGAGAGCTGGCGTCATCGCGGCGGCGCACGGCGCGGCGGCTGGTGACCTCAGGGCGGCTGGTCGCCAGGGGACGCTGAATCGGTTGGTCCTTGAGCTCCCCACGGAGCTGATTCAGCAGACGAAAATGACCAGTGGTGTTGTATTTCCGCAGCAGGGAAGGATCCCAAGCCATCGCAGCGAGGCGGATAGGTCAGAACAGCCTATGGCGAAACCGGTTCCCGGTCGAAGCGTGATAAATTGTTGCCGTGACAACTGGAAGTCGATCCGCCTACGGGATGGCTTCCGCGTCTCCACCACCCTTCTCTTTGACTATGTCGAGGCTCGTCGGTCTTCAAGCTCCTGACTTCACCGCCACCGCTGTGGTCGATCAGGAATTCAAGGAGGTGACCCTCTCCTCGTACCGCGGCAAGTACGTGGTGCTCTTCTTCTACCCCCTCGACTTCACCTTCGTCTGCCCGACGGAGATCACCGCGTTCTCGGATCGCTACAGCGAGTTCTCCAGCCGCAACTGCGAAGTGCTGGGTGTGTCCGTGGATAGCCAGTTCTCCCACCTCGCCTGGGTTCAGACCGACCGCAAGAACGGCGGCCTCGGCGACATCGCCTACCCCCTGGTCGCTGACCTGAAGAAGGACATCGCCCGTGCTTACGAGGTGCTCGATGAGGACGCCGGTGTGGCCCTGCGCGGTCTGTTCATCATCGATCCCGATGGTGTGATCATGCAGAGCACGATCAACAACCTGCCCGTGGGCCGCAGCGTCGACGAGACCCTGCGTCTGCTGCAGGCCTTCCAGCACATCCGCAACCACCCCGACGAGGTGTGCCCCGCCAACTGGACGCCCGGCGAGAAGACCATGAACCCTGACCCCGTGAAGAGCAAGGAGTTCTTCGCTGCGGTGAACTGAGTTCAGGTTCAGACCGTCCTTTGCATCCCAGGGGGGCTCGCGCCCCCTTTTTTGTGCTCAGAGCAGGGCAAGACGCCCCGAGCAGCCATCCAGCTGGGCCTGCCGCCCGAGGGGCAAGGCCAGATTCGGGGTTCCATGGCCAACAGGAAGATCGCTGACCATGGGTAGCCCAAGCGGTTGCAGGCGCTCCAACAGGATCTCCTGCATTGAAAAATCCCCGGGCAAGACATCGTCTTCAGCCCATCGGAAGCGGCCCAGTGCGATGCCCGCGAGCCGCGAAAGCAGACCGGAGGCCCTCCACTGGGTCAACTGCCGGTCGATCCGATAGGGGGCCTCCCCCGTGTCTTCCAACACCAGGATCGCTCCCTCCAGTGAGGGCATCCACCGCGTACCGATCAAGCTGGTGGCAATGGTGAGGTTGCTGACCACTAACGGCCCCGCCACCACTCCCCCCTGCACCCCCTTGCCGATCAGCGGGGGCACAGGGCGGTCTTGCAGAAGAGCTACCAGCCGTTGCCACTGGGCCTGGTCGCCACCAAACCAGGCGTGGATGCCACCGCTGCTGCCAGCCCGTTGCTGCGCCAAGAGCAGGGCAGAACAGTCGGAGAACCCGACGCACCAGCGCGGTTGGGGCGGAATGGTCCAGCCCTGTTCCAGCACCCGGGCACTGCCCCAACCTGCCCCCACGCAAAAGAGGGCATCAATGCTGTGATCGAGCCAGGCCTTGCGCAGAGCCCCTTCGCGTTGCTGATCCGTTCCGGAGAACCAGCGCCACTGACCCATCAGCTCTGGCGGGGTGAGCAACTGCCAGCCCTGTTCAGTGCAGCGCTGCTTGAGGCGAGTCAAGAGCGGATCCCCTGGCTCGAGCCAGGTGCCCGGAGCCAAAGCGGCGATGCGGGAGCCAGGCTTCAGAGGAGCGGGCTGCCGGGCCGACGCAGCGGCAACCAGCGGTGCAGCGAGAACACCGGCAGCGGTGAGCTGGAGCAGCTCACGCCGGCGTATCGCTCTCATCCCAGCAGGCTGGCCAGCAAGCGGCGACCGTCCACACCCCCGGTGGCCGAATCACATGCGCGTTCTGGGTGGGGCATCAAACCGAGCACATTGCCCTGGGCGTTGCAGAGGCCGGCCACATCACCAACGGAGCCATTGGGATTGCGCACATAGCGCAGCACCACCTGCCCGCTGTCTTCCAGGGCCTTGAGCTGATCCGGATCGGCCTGATAGCGCCCTTCGCCATGGGCGATCGGGAACGTCACCACCTCGCCGCTGTTGTAGCCCTGCAACCAGCTGCAGGATCCGGGCTCCACCTTCAGGTCCGTGGGTTCGCAGATGAAGTGGAGTTTTTCGTTGCGCGTCAGGGCACCAGGCAGCAAACCCATTTCTGTGAGCACCTGGAAGCCATTGCAGATGCCGAGCACGCGCCCACCTCGCTGCGCGAAGGCGGCCACTTCCTCCAGCACCGGAGCAAAGCGGGCGATGGCCCCGCAGCGGAGATAGTCGCCATAGGAGAACCCGCCAGGCACCACCACTGCATCAAGGCCACTGAGGTCGCGTTCCTCATGCCAGAGGAAGCGGGTCTCAATGCCCAGACAACCCTGAGCTGCCCACTGCACATCCCGGTCGCAATTGGATCCGGGAAACACCACCACGCCAAGGGTCATCGATCAGGCCCCCGCAGAGACGTCGTCCTTGAGCTCCAGCGTCCAGTTCTCGATCACAGGATTGGCCAGGAGCCGATCGCTGAGCAGCTCCAGTTGCTCGCGGGCGGCCTGGGGATTCGGGGCCTCTAGCTCCACCTCGACCGCCTTACCGATGCGCAGTTTGCTGACTCCATCCACACCAAGACGTGAGGCGGCTGCGCGGGTGGCTTCACCGGCGGGGTCGAGCACCGACGGCCTGAGCGAAACGAGCACACGGGCGGAGTAAAGGGGCACCTGAGCTCCACGAGGTTTCTTAAATCTTGGCAGGCCGGCTGCCACACCCCTCCTGCTTTGGTCAGGTTGGAGAGAGAGCCTCAGAGGTGTTGCTGGCTTCACCCCGCGCGATTGCGATCTGGCCTGGCCTGGCCCTGAGCGCTGGCCTGGTGCTCTGGAGCGTGTCCGCTCGCGCGGAGGCCCCGCTGCGAATTCCCGTGCAGTGCCGGCTTGGCAGCGGGCCCTGGCGGGAGTGCACCATGGCCATCCAACGAGCCGGCGAACATTGGTGGCTGGAGGTGGGGGCGCAGCGTCTGGAATTCCGCAGCGATGGACGGGGCCAGATCAGGCTGATTGAGCCCTCTGGCCTCAAACGGGTGGTCTCACCCCGCTGGGAAGAACAGCAAGCCCTCTGCTGGGATGGCATCTGCGCCAAGGGGAACTTCCCCCTCGACTAGCCCAGAGCCAAGGCGCGCTCGAGCTGCTCCTGCAGGGCAGACACATTTACAGACAGCCCGAGGGCCACCAGCTCGAGGCCATCGGCCTCAGGTCGCGAGCCGCGGTAAGCGGTGTCAAACCAACAATCCAGCCGAGGCCCCACGGCCTGAATCTGCAGCGGCACAGCTTTGCCAGGCAGCCAGGCGCGACCCTTGAGTCGCAGCAGGTTCTGCTCAGCAATCAACCCGGGCAGTGTCGCCTCGATCTGCTGGCGGCTGCCCACGCCCGCAAGCCGCAGCACAGCCGACTGCATCGCCACGTGGCTGTGGTCGTGATGCTCGTGGTCGTGGTCGTGGTCGTGATGCTCGTGCTCGGGCCGGGTCAGGCCCAGCAGCTCGGCAGCTGGCACCTGGCCGTGGGCCATCGGAAGCACCGCCACAGCCGGGCGCAGGTGCGGGGTCAACTCACCCTGCAGGGCGCTGATTTGCTCACCGCTCAGGCGATCAGAGCGGCTGAGCAGCACCAGGTCTGCCGCTTCGAGCTGGTCATGGAACAACTCAGTGATATCGCTGAGATGGTCGAGGCTTGGATCGGCCTGGCGCTGCGCCTCCAGGGCACTGGGATCACCGACAACACTGCCGGCATTGAGCGCTTCTCCATCCACCACGGTGACCACGCCGGTGATGCGGGTGCGGGTGCGGATCTCAGGCCACTGGAAGGCCTGCACCAGCGGCAGAGGAAGGGCTAGGCCACTGGTCTCCACCACGATTCCGTCGAGTTGATCAGAGCGCTGGAGCAGCTGCTGCATGGTCGGCAGGAACTCGTCCTGCACCGTGCAACAGAGGCAACCGTTGGCGAGCTCAACCACACGCCCCTCCAGCTCGTCTTCGGGGCAGAAGCCACAGTTGCGTATCAGATCGCCATCGATGCCGACCTCTCCAAACTCGTTGACCAACACCGCCAAGCGCAGCCCGCTGTTGAGCAACAGATGGCGCAAAAGGGTGGATTTACCGGCTCCAAGGAAGCCGGTCACCACCGTGACCGGCAACCGGGATGAAACGCTGCTGACCATGCTCAAGCGACAAGACTCGCCCAGCTGAAGGCTGCACCCACGCCCACCAGGGCTCCAGCCAACCAGAGGCGCCCTTGGGGGCTGAGGCTGCGCTTCAACAGGCTCAGGCTCAAGGCCAGCAGGAGCCCCTGCGACACCAGCAGGCCAAACAGATAGGCGGCGATGGGGGTGGCCTCCCATCCGATCACCGAGGCACTCAACACATAACCGTGGAGGGCGAAGGCGGGCAGCAACAGCAGAGAGGGCAAGCGACCGCTGAGCACCAGACCTTCCAGGACCAACGACAGCGAAACCAGCAGTTCGGCGCCGGGAAGACCGGGCCAGATCAGACCAAGCGCCGATCCGCCGAGACCCACCGCCAACAGGCTGAGGGCCGAGCGCAAGGAGCGCTGCCAGCCCACCACGCCGAGCACCAACAAAAAGAGCAGATGATCGGGACCCAGCAGCGGGTGGGCCAGACCACTGATCAGGCCGGTGAGAGCCGAGAGCTCAAGGCCCATCCCCTCCATAGGGTGGTGGGCCAGGGCCGGGGCTGCAGCCAGGGGGAGCAAGGCTGCCAGCAGCCCGAAACGCTTCAACATCAGGAGGATCTGGTCCGCGCCAGGTGTGTTGTGGACAATCCGGCGGGCGTTCTGACTGGAGAGCGGCTCCCGTATGAGGGGAACGGATCTCATTACAGCTGCGGGACAGTGCCGGATTTGCACCGGACTTTCCCCGTTACCTCTCCTGGCTGATCCCCAGAAGAACCGGACACCTGAATGTAGGCGTTGCCTCAGCGGCAGGCCAGGCTTTCGCGGGTCTCGACACCTGTTCGTGGATTGACGCCTGTGGCTCGTTCACACAGAGCCTTCTGTTGGGGGAGATCGAGAACGGCGTCGGTGAAATCAGCCCCGTCGATGCTGGCGGCGGTGAACTTGCTGTTCATCAACATCGCGTTGCGCAACACGGCGCCGCGAAGATCGGCATGGTCAAAGCGGGTTGCAAAGGCGACCGCATCCTCGAGATCCGCCCCACTCAAATTGGCGTTCTGCAGATTGGCGGTGTTGAACACAGCTCCCCGCAGATCGCTATCGCTCAGGTCAAAACCCTCCAACGAGGCCTTGAGGAACTCCTGCTGCTGCAGATTCCGCCCGTGCATGTCGGGCTGGAGATCCTGGGCCGAGCGCTGGCTGCGCAGCTCGGGGGCGGTGATGGCAGCCGCAGGATCGGCAATCGCCGCCAGCAGCAGAGCAAGGGGCAGCGCCAGCGCCACCAGCTGCCTTGCTAGCTGCGAGACCAACCGGAGCGTTGCCGCGAGCAGCTGAGCGGGGTTCAGCACTGCACCTTTAGCTTGGATCGCTCAAGTTATTGCAGGCAGCCGCCGCAGCGCGACCGATGAGCAAGACCCTGCGGGTCGTGGTGCCACCCCATCCCCTGATCGGCCATTGGCTGACCCTCCTTCGCGATGAGCAGACGCCACCAGCCCTGTTTGCCACAGCGATGGCCGAATTGGGCCGCTGGCTGACCTACGAGGCGATGCGCGACTGGATTCCCTACCAGCGCGTTCCCGTGAAGACACCTTTAGCCAACACCGAAGGCACAGTGGTGGATGGCTCGATCCCAATGCTGGCTGTGCCGGTGCTGCGTGCCGGACTGGGCCTTTGGGAGGGAGCAAGGCCGGTGTTGCCCACGGCTGCTGTGGCCCACATGGGCTTCCAACGCGACGAGGCCAACGCCGAGGCCCGTTGCTATTTCAATGGCTTGCCGGGGCAGATCCCAGCCAATGCCGGGGTGCTGGTGTTTGAGCCGATGGTGGCCACAGCGGGAACCCTGCTACGGGTGCTCGAGCTCCTGGAAGCCAAAGGGGTGCATGGGGAGCGCGTTCGCGTGATCAGCGTTTTGGCGGCAAGCCCGGGGCTCAAACGTCTGGGTGAGCGCTACAGCGATCTGACGATCTACACCGGCTGCATCGATGCCGAACTGGATGAGGCCAATCGGATCCTTCCCGGTCTTGGTGATGCTGGCGACCGCCTCTATGGCGAGCCGCAGTCAGGCTTCGTAGGCTGAGCGTGCATTCACCCTCAGCAGTTCCCGGCAATGGCCAACCGAGACAGCGGATCCAGCTCCCTGGGCACCCTGTTGGCCGGCGCTGTTCTGGGTGCCGCTGGTCTGGCGTGGTGGCTTTACACCAAAGCCGAGGAGCGCCAGCAGACCAACCGCCAACAGCGCAACCTGCAACTCAGTCGCCTGGCGGAACACGATGACCAGACCTTTGATCCTGGTCATGACAACGGGGCGCTGCAGGAGAGCGATCTGCAGGACAAGGTGCAGCAGCTCAATCAAGCGATCGACGATGTGCGCCGCCAGCTCGAGAGCCTGAGCCCCCAGAGCTGAACCAGCCACTCGGTAGGTTGCTGCTACGACTCCGCAGCAGCCATGCTCCGCTCCGCCGCGATCACCCAAGGGATTCAGCGTTCCCCCAACCGGGCCATGCTGCGCGCGGTTGGGTTCGGAGACAGCGACTTCAACAAGCCGATCATCGGTATCGCCAACGGTTACAGCACCATCACCCCCTGCAACCTGGGGCTGAACGATCTGGCGCGTCGGGCCGAAGAGGCCGCCCATGAGGCGGGAGCAATGCCGCAACTGTTCGGCACGATCACGGTGAGCGATGGCATCTCAATGGGCACCGAGGGGATGAAGTATTCCCTGGTGAGCCGTGAGGTGATCGCCGATTCGATCGAAACAGCCGTGAACGGCCAGAGCATGGACGCGCTGCTGGCCATCGGCGGCTGCGACAAGAACATGCCAGGCGCCATGCTCGCCATGGCCCGCATGAATATCCCCTCGATCTTTGTCTACGGGGGCACGATCAAGCCGGGCAAACTGGGCGCCTGCGACCTCACCGTGGTGAGTGCCTTTGAGGCGGTGGGTCAGTTCAGCGGCGGCAGGATCGACGAGCAGGAGCTCACGGCGATCGAGAAGAACGCTTGCCCCGGCGCCGGCAGCTGTGGAGGCATGTTCACCGCCAACACGATGAGCGCCGCCTTCGAAGTGTTGGGCCTGAGCCTGCCCTACAGCTCCACCATGGCGGCTGAAGATCCTGAAAAGGCCGACAGCGCCGCCCGCAGCGCCGAGGTGCTCGCCGATGCGATCAAAGCGAACATCCTTCCCCGCGATCTGATGACCCGCGAAGCGTTTGAAAACGCCATCAGCGTGATCATGGCCGTGGGCGGCTCCACCAACTCGGTGTTGCACCTGCTGGCCGTGGCCCGCACCGCCGGCGTGGAGCTCTCGATCGACGACTTTGAGACAATCCGCCAGCGGGTGCCGGTCATCTGCGATCTCAAGCCCAGCGGCCGCTACGTGACCGTGGATCTCCACCAGGCCGGTGGCATCCCCCAGGTGATGAAACTCCTGCTCGACGCCGGCCTGCTGCACGGCGACTGCAAAACAATCGAGGGCAAGACCCTCAAGCAGGTGCTCGCGGATGTGCCCTCCGAGCCCCCCGCCGGGCAGGACGTGATCCGCACCCTCAGCAATCCCCTTTATGCCAAGGGACACCTGGCGATCCTCAAAGGCAACCTGGCGGAAGAGGGAGCCGTGGCCAAGATCAGCGGCGTGAAAAATCCGGTGATCACCGGGCCTGCCCGGGTGTTTGAAAGCGAAGAAACCTGCCTGGCGGCGATCCTCGACAAGCAGATCAATCCCGGCGATGTGGTGGTGGTGCGCAATGAAGGCCCCGTGGGCGGCCCCGGCATGCGCGAGATGCTCAGCCCGACCGCAGCGATCGTGGGCCAGGGCCTGCTGGATTCAGTGGCCCTGATCACCGATGGCCGCTTCTCTGGCGGCTCCTTCGGATTGGTGATTGGTCACATCGCCCCTGAAGCCGCTGTCGGTGGCACGATCGGCCTGGTGCAGGAGGGCGACAGCATCACGGTGGATGCCAACCAGTTGCTGATCCAGCTCAACGTCAGCGATGCGGAGCTGTCGAAGCGCCGCGCCGCCTGGAGCAAACCCGAACCGCGCTACCGCACCGGTGTGCTGGGCAAATACGCCCGCCTGGTCAGCTCCAGCAGCAAGGGCGCTGTGACCGATCAGGCCGAGCTCACCGCTCAGCGCTGACCAGCAAGGCACGGATCCGGCGGCACATCGCCTCCAGCGGAGCACCCTCGGCTGGCCGATCGCAGCGCTCACCGCTGGAGGCCTTCATCCAAACCGGATGGCTCCCGTGCCAGAGCATTGGAGCCTGCTCATCGCTCACAGCACTCAGCATCAAGTTGAGATCGTCTCCACTGCGGTAGATCTCCAACTCCAGATCACGATCAGGGATCCGCACACCATCAGCATCGCGGGCCTCAATCAGCACCACGCAATCACTGCAGTCGCCAATGGTGGTGGGGGGATCACCGCTAAAGCGCAGGGCATGGCGATAGGGCTTAAGACAAAGATCCGCAGCTTTGGCGAGGTCGGCGAGAAAAGGATCCATCGCCACCCTCAGACCACCGCACGAATCGAGCGGATCAGCAGGCTCAACTCTCCGGGACGAAATCCCGGATTGCGAGCGCCGCGATCGCCAAACTTGGAATGCAAGATCTGCAAACGGGTGACGCGAGCCGGATCAAAGCGCAGCGGCAAGCCCACAGGAGTGGCCCGCACACTGGGAGTGAGGCGATTGAAGGGGATCGTCACCACCGTGGAGCCATGGCTGCGGGTAGAGAACTCCGCCACCCAACGCAGACCTCCGGGGATCAGCTCCGTGAGCCCAGCAACGCCATCGCGGCAGGCAATCGCCAACTTGTAGCGACGGCCGTCGCCATCGAGGGTCAATTCCAGAGCACCAAAAGGGGAAAGATCCAACGGTGGATCGAACACAGGCGAGCGGCAGCTGATGAACCCGCCTCCCTCCGGTTCCACGTAGCCCTCCAACCGCAAACCCTCAGTGCTGGCGCTGCATACACCCCTGCTGCGGCCCCCCATGATTGTGTCGTTCAACGGCTCCCAGCCAGCAAAGGAGGAACCACTGGCGACCTCAAGGGATGGCGATGGCATCGTCAAGGCTCAATCAGAGCCTCAGCATCGGCGAGCACCAGCACCGGCGATCGCGGTTGCACCAATTTGGCTGGGGTGCGCTCAGGCGACTCATTGGGATCCAGAAGGCGTTGCAGGGCCTCTCGCTTGGAGGCACCACTCACCAGAAACAGCACCTGGCGGGCTGCACTGAGCACCGGAGCGGTCAAGGTGATGCGCTCCAATCCCTTGCCCCGGCCGATGGTGGTGGAGCGATCCCGAACCGTTGGCGCGTCAGTGCCCGGGAACAGCGAGGCGGTATGACCGTCATCGCCGAGGCCGAGAACCATCAGATCAAAGATCGGAGGGTCTCCGGGGCAGACCTTCTGAAGGATCTGGGCAAAGGCCTCAGCGCTGGCTTCCGGGCTGGGCAAGCTCACCGTGGGCACAACATGAAAGGCCGCACGGGCGCCCGGCCCTGATTGCATCAAGGTGTCTCGCAGCATGCGGGCGTTGCTGGAGCTGTCCTCCGGATCCACCCAGCGCTCATCACCCAGGAACACATCCACGCGCTCCCAGGGCAGATGCTCCTGACCCAACAGGGCGTACGCACGCGCTGGGGTGGTTCCCCCGGAGAGGGCGATCTGAGCGCGATCACGTTGATCGAGCGCCAGATCGAGATGGGAGGCGATGGTCTGGGCGGCAATTCGCGCGAGATCCTCGGATGTCGCTGCCCGCTCGAGTCGATAGCTGGTCATGCCACCTCTCAATCCAGCCATTCGGTGTGGAAGGCACCCTCCATGTCGACCCGCTCGTAGGTGTGGGAGCCGAAGCAATCGCGCATGGCCTGCACCAGATTCTGGGGAAGCCGAGCGGTGCGATAGCTATTGATGTAATCGAGGGTGCTGCTCAGACAGGGCACGGGAATTCCGGCCTCGGCTGCACCGGACACCACAGCGGAGAGTCCCGGGAGGCGACGGTTGACCTGCTCGGCGAACCAGGGATCGATTAGCAGGTTCACCAGTTGCGGATTCACATTGAAGGCATCCTGGATTCGCTTGAGCAGGCGGGCACGGATGATGCAACCGCCCTTCCAGATCTGAGCGATCGACGGCATGTTGAGGTTGTAGTTGTGCTCCGCTGAGGCGATGCGCAACAGCTCCATGCCCTGGGCGTAACTGGCCATGCAGGCCAGCACAACCGCATCCATCAAGGCGGCCATCCCATCGGCGGGACTTCCGAGGTTGAACGGCTTCACCGCAGGCCCCCGCAGGATGCCCTCGGCATGGGTGCGTTGCGATTTCATCGAGCTCAACACCCGCGCATTCAACGCGGCATAGATCGTGGGCACCGGTGCTCCCATCTCCAGGGCACTCACCACGGTCCAGAGCCCTGTGCCTTTTTGGCCAGCCTTATCGACAATCTTCTCCACCAGATCACTGCCATCACTGGGATCCTTGGTGCGCAGACAGATCTCGGTGATCTCCACCAGATAGGAAGCCAACTCTTCGGTGCTGTTCCAGTGCCCGAAGACATCCGCCATCTGGGTTCCGTTGAGACCACCGACGCGCTTCATCAGGTCGTAGGCCTCGGCAAGGATCTGCTCGATGCCGTATTCGATGCCGTTGTGGACGGTCTTGACGAAGTGCCCTGAGCCACCGGGGCCGATGTAGGTGACGCAGGGGCCGTCCTCCACCTGGGCGGCCATCTTGCAGACCAGGCTCTCGATGGCGTCGTAGGAGGCTTTGGTGCCACCAGGCATCATGCTCGGTCCCTCCAGCGCCCCCTTGGCTCCGCCGGAGACCCCCATGCCGATAAAGCCGAAGCTCTTGCTCTCGAGCTCAGCGACGCGGCGTTCGGTGTCGTGATATTCCGAATTACCTCCATCGATCAGGAGATCACCCGCTTCGAGGTAGGGGGAAATCTCCTGAATCACCGCATCAACGGCGGCACCGGCCTTCACCATCATCAAGATGCGGCGGGGATGCTGCAGCTTGCTGACGAAATCCTCAAGGGTGGTGGAGCCAACAATGTTTTTGCCCGCTCCAAGCCCGGAGAGGAACTCCTCGGTTTTGGCGTAGGTACGGTTGTAGACAACGCTGGAGAAGCCATTTCGCTCGGCGTTCAGAACGAGGTTCTCGCCCATCACACCCAGGCCGATCAAGCCGAAATGCGCCTTGTCCATGAAGCGTGTGCTCAGCCACTGCAGCCAGTGTGACCGGCGCGTGCGAGATCGAACAACACGATCAGGAAACAGTGAAACAGTCGTCGCTCCGCGCTAACGGGTCGATCAAATCACCGTGCCATCGGCAATCGTGGCGTTTTTGACGACCACCACGATGCCGTTGCGGATGTAGAAGCCGAGCTCTGGGCGGTCTGCTTCGTCCACATGGTCTTTGTTGACGATGGTGACGTCACGGCCGATGCGGGCGTTCTTGTCGAGGATGGCCCGCTTCACCGTGGTGCCACGACCAACGCCTACCGGGGTACCACCGCGTTCCCGCAGCACCGCCCGTTCATCGCTGGATTCGAAGAGGTCGTTGCCCATCACCAGGGTGTCCTGCAACACACACTCGTCTTCAACACGGGAGCGAACACCGAGCACGCAGTGGTGAATGCTGGCGCTCTTGATGATCGAGCCTTCGCCGATGATCGATTGGGTGACCTGAGAATCCTGCAGCTTGCTGGGGGGCAGGTAACGGGGACGGGTGTAGATCGGGAAGGATTCGTCGTAGAAGGAAAACGCCGGATTGGGCTGATCGGTGAGGGCGAGGTTGGCTTCGTAGAAGGCCCCGATGGTTCCGATGTCCTCCCAGTAGTCATCAAAGAGGTAGCTCTGGAGGTGATCGCCGCGGTTGAGGGCCGCAGGAATCAGCTCCTTGCCGAAATCGGTGGCCGTGGGATTGGTGGCCAATAGATCGAACAGGGTCTCCCGACTGAACACGTAGATCCCCATCGAGGCGAGATAGGGGCGCTTCTGGGCTTCTTCCGCCGAGAGGCCAAGGCGGGAGGTGTCGACCCACATCTGCTGTAGGGCTTCCCCCTTGGGCTTCTCACGGAACTCCCGGATGCGGCCATTCTCATCGGTGTGCATCAGACCAAAGGCCTCGGCCTGAGCCGCATCCACCGGCAGGGCACCAATGCTGATCTTGGCGCCAGTATCAATGTGATGCTTCACGAAGGCGGCATAGTCCATCCGGTAGAGCTGGTCTCCGGAGAGGATCAGGTAGTGGTCAACATCCCACTCCTGGAAAAGCCACTGGTATTTGCGCACGGCATCAGCAGTGCCTTCAAACCAACTGGGGCTGTCGGGGGTCTGCTGGGCAGCCAGAACTTCAACAAAACCCTGCCCGAAGCCGCTGGAAAGGTTGTAGCTCTGGGTCAGATGTCGATTCAGTGATGCACTGTTGAACTGGGTCAACACGTACATCTTGTTGATTTCCGAGTTGATGCAATTGCTGATCGGAATATCAATCAAACGGTATTTGCCAGCCAGCGGTACGGCTGGCTTGGCCCGCATTTTGGTCAGGGGGTAGAGGCGGGTTCCAGCTCCCCCGCCGAGAATGATGGCCAGAACGCGCTTCATGGCTGTCTCCCTGATCTCAAAAGCACGGAGACGTTAAGCGATCAACAGTGCCCTCGAACAGCTTTTGCCGCAGATTGGCGGGAAAACATCAGGTGTGCGGTTCGTCGAGCTCAAACAGCTCCTGGAGCACCTTCATCGCCAGGTGACGCTGCTGCCTCGGCTGGGGCGCCCGCAGCTTGGTCACTGGGGTGTGCAGGATCTTGTTGATGATGCCCTTGGTCAGGGCTTCCACCACCTTGCGTTCGCGCGCCGAGAGATCAGGGCCCATGCGGCTGAGGGCCTTTTGGAGCTCCTGCTCGCGGATCTCTTCCAGTTGGTTGCGTAAACGATTCGCCACCGGAACAGCCTCAAGGCCATCCCACCACTCCAAGAACTCCCGACCCTCCTGTTGGAGCAGCCCCTCGGCCTCCGCAGCGATCTCGCGCCGGGCTTCCTGGTTGCGGGCCACGACCTCCTGAAGATCGTCGACATCGAAGGAATCGACGCCAGTGAGGTCCGCCACATCGGCTGCGATGTTGCGGGGAACGCCGATGTCCACCAGCATCAGGGAGGATCGGCGGTTGAGCTTGCTGAGTCGCTCTGCAGTGATGATCGGATCGTCTGCTCCGGTGCTGGTGAAGACCAGCGAGCAGGTGCTCAGGCAGTGATCGAGATCGCTGAGGGGTCTGCACTGCACCGGCAACCCAGGGAAATCAGCAGCCATCAATTCCGCCCGGGACACCGTGCGGTTGAGCAGCACGACGCCACGGGCCCCTTTGGCCTGCAGGTGCTGCAGCAGCAGCCTGGCCATGCGGCCGGCACCCACCACTGCAATCTGTTCCTGATCCAGAGGCACCAGGTCATCCACACCGCGGGCCTGCCCCACCTTCAGCTGCGCTAATTCCACAGCCGCGGATGAGATGGACACGGCTCCGGTGCCGAGGTTCGTTTCGCTGCGCACCCGCTTTCCGGTGCTGACCGCCTGATTGAGCAGGCGATTAAGGATCGGGCCAATGGAGCGATGCTCCTGACCCAGGCGAACCATCTTCTTGACCTGGGAGAGGATCTGGCCCTCGCCCAACACCAGCGAGTCGAGACCCGCGGCCACCCGCATCAGGTGCCCCACCGCGTCCTCATGGTGATAAGCGAACAGGTGTGGGGTCAGCTCCTCAATGTTGAGGCCAGAGTGCTCACTGAGAAAACTGCCCACAGCCAACACGCCCTGGTCGGGATTGCGCAGCAGCGTGTAGATCTCAAGGCGATTGCAAGTGCTCAGGATCGACGCTTCCAGCACCTGCTCATCGGCACGAAGGCGCTGGAGGGAATCCTCCATGCTCTGCTCAGCAATGCTGAGGCGTTCCCGGATCTCGACCGGGGCCGTTCGGTGACTGAGTCCGACGACGGCGATATGCATGAACGATGACCCTGACGTGCTCAAAGAAACGGGGAAACATGAAGGCCGGGTGCCCCAGATGGAGAACCCGGCCTTGGTGACCGCAGGGATCAGCGCAGAGCGATGCTCTGGGCGCCGTCCTTGATGTGCACGGTGGTGGTGAAGCGGGCGGTGTTGTCGAGGGTGCTGATCACCAGGGAGCTGGTGCGGGTGCAGTCCTTCTCGAACTTCACGCCGTCAAACAGCAGACCATCGGTGATGCCGGTGGCAGCGAACACCACGTTCTCGCCGTTGGCCAGCTCTTCCGCTTCGTAAACGCGATCGGGATCGCTGATGCCCATCTCGGCGAGGCGAGCCAGGTTGCCTTCCTTGGTGAGGCCTTCCCACTCGGAGGTCTGCGCCACAGCCGGGTCATAGACCAGCTGACCCTGGAAGTGACCACCCAGGGCGCGCAGGGCGGCTGCGGAGATCACGCCCTCGGGAGCGGCGCCGATGCCCATCAGGCAGTGAGTGCCAGTGCCGGAGAAACCGCAAGCAATCGCGGCCTGCACGTCGCCATCCGAGATGGGCTGCACGCGGGCGCCGGTCGCGCGGATCTCCTTGATCAGATCTTTGTGACGAGCGCGGTCCATCACCACGATCACCAGCTCATCAGCAGGGAGGCCGAGGCACTCGCTGAGGATCTTGATGTTCTCGGTGGCCGACTTGCGGATGTCCACCTTGCCCTTGGCGGCCGGGGGGGCAGCCAGCTTCTTCATGTAGAAGTCGGGGGCGTTGAACAGACCACCGCGGTCGGAAGCGGCCAGAACGGCCATCGAGCCGCGCTGGCTGTTGGCGCAGAGGTTGGTGCCTTCGCAGGGATCCACGGCGAAATCAACGCCAGGGCCAGTGCCGCTGCCCACTTCCTCGCCGATGTAAAGCATGGGCGCTTCATCACGCTCGCCCTCACCGATCACGATGCGACCCTGCATCTGGATCTTGTACATGCGCTCGCGCATGGCCTCAACGGCGGCCGCATCGGCCTCGTTCTTGAGACCCATGCCGGTGAGCTTGGCGGAAGCGATCCCGGCCTGCTCAACGACCTCGAGAATTTCTTGAATCAGAGTGCGATCCACGGCAGGGGCGGCGATGGGGAGGAATGAAGCGCAGTGAGAATTCCGCGGGGCGGACGAACAACCGGCCGGGAGACCGGGCGGGAGTCCAGCAGCTGCAGGGCCTCTCGGGCTTTTAGCGCCGCTCACTGTATCAGTGTTGCCTGAAGCCCTGGTCCAGGGGCTCTCGCGGGGTGTTCTGAACCCCGATTCCTACAATCAGGCGCTGTTCAGCCCCGGTGGCACTTCATGAGCGCCAAGTCTCTGGTGATCTCCCCGTCGATCCTGTCGGCGGACTTCTCTCGACTGGGAGAAGACGTGCGGGCCGTGGATGCGGCCGGTGCTGACTGGATTCACGTGGATGTGATGGATGGCCGCTTTGTGCCCAACATCACCATCGGTCCGCTGATCGTGGAGGCCCTGCGCCCGGTGACCCAGAAGCCTCTGGATGTTCACCTGATGATCGTGGAACCGGAGAAGTACGTTCCCGATTTCGCCAAAGCTGGAGCCGACATCATTTCGGTTCAGGTGGAAGCCTGCACCCACCTGCACCGCAACCTGGCTCAGATCAAGGATCTGGGCAAGATGGCCGGCGCAGTGCTCAACCCCGGCACCCCGATCGACACCCTCGAGTACTGCCTTGAGCTCTGTGATCTGGTGCTGATCATGAGCGTGAACCCCGGCTTCGGCGGACAAAGCTTCATCGAAAGCCAGGTGCAGAAGATCCGCGACCTGCGCCGCATGTGCGATGAGAAGGGTCTGGATCCCTGGATCGAAGTCGACGGCGGCATCAAGGCGGAGAACGCCTGGAAGGTGATCGAGGCCGGTGCCAACGCCATTGTGAGCGGATCCGGCGTGTTCAACCAGCCCAGCTACGCCGATGCCATCACCGGCATCCGCAACAGCAAGCGCCCCTGAGGCAGCGGGCATGCGCTGACAGGACCAAGCCCCGCCCAGGCGGGGCTTTTTTATGCCTGACCTTCTCAGCCCATCAGGGCCGACTCAGCTGAAGAACCAGCCGTAGCTGTGCAGACCGATGCCCAGCAGGTTCACGCCGATGTAGCAGACACAAATCACCACGAAGCCGGCGACCGCCACCAGAGCTGGCCTGCGGCCCTGCCAGCCGCGACTGAGCCGGGTGTGCAGATAAGCCGCATACACCAGCCAGCAGATCAGAGCCCAGGTTTCCTTGGGATCCCAGCTCCACCAGCTGCCCCAGGCCTCGTTGGCCCAAACGGCACCGCTCACGATCCCAACCGACAGCAACAGGAACCCCACGGTGATCGTGCGGTAGCTGAGGCTGTCGAGCTGCTCACTAAGGGAGAGCGACGCACTGCTGAGGTTGATCTCAGCCCCCACCCCCTCGGCGGCGAGACGAGCCTGGCGGAAACCGCCACTGCCGATCGAGCTGCTGCGCAACTCAAGGGCCTGGCTGCGATCGGTGAACAGCACCGCCATGGAGAGCAGCGATCCCACCAGCAGGGCCGCATAGCTAACCATGATCACGCTCACGTGCATCACCAACCAGCTGGAGCGCAGGGCGGGCACCAGAGGAGCGGCCTGCTGCAGCTGATCCGGCAGGGCGAAGCTGGCGAAGGCGACGCAGCCGAGACCCATCGGTGTGGCCGAGGCCGCCACCAAGGGGGAGGGGTAGCTGCGTTCCACCAGCAGCTGGGTGAGGGTGCAGGCCCAGGCCAGAAAACAGAGGGATTCGTAGAGGTTGCTGATCGGGAAGTGACCCGACTGCCACCAACGCAGCACCAGCTGAGCCGTGAGCGCGAGGTTGGCAGTCGCCACCAACAAACGAACCGCGGTGCTTCTGGATCCGGCTCCACTCACGCTCCAGAAGGCCAGGGGGAGGGCCAGCAAAAGCAGGGCAAATGCGGCGAGGCCCAGAGCGAGAACCGGATCGGTCACGTAGCGGGTGAAGAATCCCGGTCAGTCTGCCGTGTGGAAGCCCAGGGAGGGGCCTGTGTCAACGACTGGCTTGACGCAACAGAACCAGGCCTCCGGCCAGTCCGATGAACACGGGCAGCCAAGCCGCGAAGAAGGGCCACAGGGTTCCCTTGATGCCGAGGGAGCTGAAGATGAACGACATCAAGTAATAGCCAAAGATCAGCAGAACGCTGATGCCAAAACCCTGGCTGCGACTGGTGCGGGAATTGGGCCTCACCCCCAGGCTGCTGCCGATCAAACCGAAGACCAAACAGATGGCTGGGAAGGCGAATTTCTCCTGAATGCGCACCCGCAAGCGGCGCGCCTCTTTCTGATCGCCGGCCTGTTGCAGCAATGCCTCGGCCCGAAGCGCCTGGGCCACGGTCATCTGGGCCGCATCGCTTGGAAGCATGCCCACATCGAGTGGAGCCCGGGTGAAGGGGTAGTAGTAGCTGGTGTAGTTGGCCGAGGTGGTGAAGTTGTTGGCGGCATCAATGTTGAGGATGCGGCCATCGCGGAATTCCCACATCGCCTTGGGGTCATCCCAGACCGCCGTATTGGCGGTCAGCACCTGCTGCTGTCCCTCCCTGGAAAAATCCAGCAGGGTCACCCCCTCCATTTGACCGTTTTTGAACTCTCGGGCATAGAACAGCTGGGTGAGGCCATCACCGGCATCACCCCCGGGCTGCTTGGGGGTGATGCGTCCGAAGCGGGAATACACCACGTTCTTACCGGTCTGGGCGGAGAGGGCCCGACCGAGAGCGTTATCGAGGGTGTTGGAGGCGGCGTAATTGGCACTGGGGACAATCACGTCGTTGAAGACAAAGGTGAGCACGCTCATCAGCGCCGCCATCACCAGGGCGGGCAGCACCATCCGCCAGGTCTTGACCCCGATGCTGCGCAGGGCTGTGAGTTCGCTGCTGCCGGAGAGACGGCTGAAGGCCAGCAAGGTGGCCATCAGCGTGGCCATCGGGAAGGAGAGCACCAAAAATCCGGGCATCCGCAGCGCCAGGACCTTGCCAGCCGCCCAGAGGGGCAAGCCCGCTTCGGCCACTTTGCGCACGAGCTCGAACACCACCCCCACCGAAAGGGACACGGCGGTGAAGGCCGCAATACCGAACAGCAAAGGGCCGAGCATTTCGGCCCAGAGCCAGCGATCGAGCAAGGGCAACATGCGCCAACGGCGCTGCAGGCGCTGCCCGTTGCGCTGCAGGGGTTCGATCCAGCTGGATGGCAGCGTCACAGCCGAAAGTCCTCCCCGAGGTAGTGGCGTTTGACCAGAGGGTCATTGGCCATCTCGCGGGAAGGTCCGCTGGCCAGAATGCTGCCCTCCGTGAGGATGTAGGCCCGGTCGGTGATGGCCAACGTCTCTCGCACGTTGTGATCGGTGATCAAGACGCCCATGCCACGATCGCGCAGGCCGGCGATCAGGCTCTGGAGATCAGCCACGGCGAGGGGATCCACGCCGGCAAACGGTTCATCGAGCAGCAGGTAACGCGGTCCGTTCTCACCGACAGCGAGGGCACGCGCCACCTCACAGCGGCGACGCTCACCGCCGGAGAGCTGGTAGCCCAAACGGTGCTGGAACGGGCGCAGATGGAAGTCATCCACCAACTGCTCGGCTCGCTCGCGGCGCTGTTCCGGCAGGGCTCCACTCTCCTGGAGAGCCAGCAGCAGGTTGTCCTGCACGCTGAGGTTGCGAAACACGCTCGCCTCCTGCGGCAGATAGCCGATGCCGAGCCGCGCCCGCTGGGGCATCGAGAACTCGGCGATGCAGGAGCCTTCCAGCAGAACCCGCCCGGAATCAGGGCGCAGCAGGCCCGTGACCAAATTGAAGGTGGTGGTTTTGCCAGCCCCGTTAGGCCCGAGGAGGCCCACCACTTCACCGGGGTTGAGGTTGAGGCTGACCTGCTTCACCAGTGGCCGTCCACCGATGGTGAGGGCCACCTGATCGAGAACCAGTGTCATCGCTGGCGCTGACCTGCAGCGGGAGTTGGGCTCGAGGCGGTGGGGATCACCACGCGGCTGAACACCTGCTGCCCCTGGGCCGGGATGGCTTGCATGCGCTCTCGATCAACCAGATACACCACCTGCTCAGCACGAAGCAGATTGCCCCCTTCTTGAACGATGTCGACCTCGCCGCTGAGCACCACGCGACCTTCCTGACTGAAGTACTGGGCCTGCCTGGCCGTCGCCACCACCCGCTCATCGGGGTAGATGATGCGCACATTGCCCGTGGCGGTGATCACGCCGGTGAGCTGATCGGCCTGCTGTGAATCCGACTCGATCGTGACCAGCCCCGTGGTGATGCGAGCGGGTTTGGCGGCGGGCGCTTGAGCCAGCACCGGAGTATTCAGCGCCAACCCAAGCAGGGCAGCGCAGGCTGCGCGGGGAAAGAGATGACCCAATGACGAAGCGAAGACAGGGGTCAGGGCTGCGCGGATGGTTGCGACCAAGCCCGAATCCCCCAAGGCGAGTGCGCCAATGGTATCGCTGCAGGCTGGGGTTTCATTCATGCCAGCGCGTCAGGGAGCAGGCGCGGGAGGGCCAGGCTTTCCAGAGGTTCCCCGCTCTGCAGGGCCCGCAGCCGAGCTAGGGCAGAGGTGCGAAGGGGATCCAGCTGCAGCCCCAACTGAACAGGCCCCTGGCCATGGAGGCGCCCCAGGCCCTCTCCCAGCAGCACCATGGCGCCTCGGCTGTTCCCCCGCTCGAGATGGTGGTGGGCCACGGCGATCTGCAGGATGCCCTGCAACACCTTGCGCAGGGGGCCCTGGGTTTCATGCCAGAGCTCCTCGAAGCCGTCGTGGCAGGCGTACCACTGCTGAGCATTGAAAAGCCTGATGGCTTCCCCCAAACGGGGGTCGACCATCAGGCTCTGCTCCTCTTCATCGAGGGGGTGACTCACCGCTTGGCGGGTTTCTTGGCGGGGAGCTTGCGCAGGCGGATCGATTCCGGAGTCACCTCAAGCATCTCGTCGGGGCCGATGTACTCAAGGGCGCGCTCCAGGGTCATCTGCATCGGAGCCTGGAGGGTGTCGAGTTCCTCCGCACCGGCCGAACGCATGTTGGTGAGCTGCTTGGTCTTGCAGACGTTCAGCTCGAGATCCTGAGGACGGTTGTTTTCACCCACGATCATGCCCTTGTAGACCTTGGTGCCCGGAGTGATGAAGAACTGGCCGCGATCTTCGGCGTTCTTCAGGGCATAGAAGGTGGCGGTGCCCTCCTCAAAAGCGATCAACACACCGTTGCGACGGGTGTCGAACTCACCCTGCATCGGGCGGTAATCGAGGAAGGAGTGGCTCATGATGCCCTCACCGCGGGTGGCGCGGATGAACTCACCGCGGAAGCCGATCAGACCTCGGGAGGGCACCACAAACTCCAGCTGGGTGCGGCCGTCGTTGGTGTTCTCCATGTTCTGCATCTCGGCCTTGCGAATGCCGAGCTTCTCGATGCAGGCGCCGACAGATTCCTCGGGCACGTCCAACACCAGGGTTTCGAACGGTTCCGAGGGGGTTCCATCGATGGTGCGGAAGATCACCTGGGGCTGACTGACCTGGAACTCATAGCCCTCGCGGCGCATGGTTTCGATCAGGATGCCCAGGTGCAGTTCACCGCGACCGCTGACGGCCCAGCGATCGGGGGAATCGGTGTCTTCAACCCGCAGAGCCACGTTGGTGAGCAGCTCTTTGTTGAGGCGATCACGCACCTGACGACTGGTGACGAACTTGCCCTCTTTGCCCGCAAACGGGGAGTCATTGACCACGAAGGTCATCTGCAGGGTGGGCTCATCCACCTTGATCAAGGGCAGGGCCTTGGGTTCATCCGGGCAGGCGATGGTCTCGCCGATGTTCACCTCATCGAAACCGGAGACGGCCACCAGGTCACCCGCACGGGCCTGCTCAACTTCAACGCGCTGCAGACCCTGGAAACCAAGCAGCTTGCTAATACGACCGCGCTTCACGCTGCCGTCATCGCGCAGCAGAGCCACGGGTTGATTGGCACGGATGGTGCCGTTGTGAATCCGCCCGATCATGATCCGACCGAGGAAATCGCTGTAGTCGAGGGTGGTCACCTGCAACTGCAGGGGCTTCTCGGGATCACCCACCGGCGGCGGAACATGGCGCAGGATCGCGTCAAACAGCGGGCGCATGTTGTCGCTCTCGGTGGCCATGTCGGGCTTGGCGTAGCCGCCCATGCCACTGCCGAACAGATAAGGGAAGTCGCACTGGTCGTCATCGGCGCCCAGCTCGAGGAACAGATCGAGCACCTTGTCGACTGCCTGCTCGGGATCCACGCGGGCCCGGTCGATCTTGTTCACAAACACGATCGGACGCAGCCCCTTCTCCAGGGCCTTCTTGAGCACAAAGCGGGTCTGAGGCATCGGACCCTCGTTGGCGTCCACGATCAGCAGACATCCATCGACCATGCCCAGCACCCGCTCCACTTCACCGCCGAAGTCGGCGTGACCAGGGGTATCGACGATGTTGATGCGAATCCCCTCGTAATCCACCGCGGTGTTCTTGGAGAGGATCGTGATGCCGCGCTCCCGCTCCAGATCGTTGGAGTCCATCACGCAAGTAGGGACGGCCTCGTTGTCGCGGAAGATGCCGGACTGGGCGAGCAGGGCATCCACCAGGGTGGTTTTGCCGTGGTCGACGTGGGCAATGATCGCGATGTTGCGGATCGGAGTGCCGGGGTGCGCGCCGCTCATAAGAGAGTTTTCGGGGGGAGCAGATCTGAACTGGTCTCGAAAGAGCACGCCGCAGCTCTGAACTGACGGCCGCAACGCTCAGCAAAGGAGCAGGCGTTGGCGTGGGAGGGCGTGGGAACGGTGGCTGAAACCCTGGGGCAAGGTCGCGGGTGTGAACCCAAGACGAACAAAGCCGGTATCTCTTGCAGCGTGGTCAGCGAGCAGGATTCGTTCGTGAAGAACGAAGATTTGCCCAGACCAATAATCCCTACGGTGCGTTAAGCGAATCTATCGCAGCAGCTCACCCGCTCCTTCGGCTCAGCCACTCCGCCGCTCAGCGAGCGTGCCGCGGGTCACGCCGAGCTGACTCTGGAGTTGCTCGCGCTGCCAGACCTCCCGGCCACTGATGGCACCGCTCAGTGCCAGGCGGTAAAGCTCCACGCGGCGGCGGGTGTCGGAGGCTGAATCCTGCAGCAATTCCAGGCGAAGGTGCTGCACCCCCGCCTTCAGAAACTGAGGGATCGCTTCAGCAGCCGTCTGCGCGCGGCCGTTAAACAGAGTGTTTCGGCAGCCCAGGTCGGCGCGGAGGGGATGCTCCGCACCACTGCGGTCCCGCAGTAGCACCTGATGCTGTTCGCAGGGCCGTCCGCAGTCGGTGTGATCGTGCCCGTCCGAGAGGAACGCGCAGAACAGGCAGTGCTCCATATGGAACATCGGCATGTGCTGGTGCAGCGTGATCTCGATGCTGCCGGCGGGGCACTGCTGCACCAGGGCCAAGAGCTGCTCAAGGGCCAGGTCGTAGCTGGCGGTGAGGCGCTCAAGACCCCAGCGCTGCAACAGCCAACGGGCCGTAAGGGGATTGGCCACGTTCAGCGAAAAATCACCCTGACAGGGGGCCAAGGGCGTCAGACGCTCAAGTTGATCGGCATTGCGCACCAGATAGCCATCGGGTTCAGCGCGAAGCAATGGTTCGAGGCTCCAGGCCTCATCCGGGCGGCAGATTCTGGGTCCAGCCAGCCAGAGCCCACCGGGCCAGAGGCCCCGGCCGCGCTTCACCGCTTCTCTCAGCTGGGCGGGATGTTCCAGATCGGCGATCACGCGATTCACCGGCAGGTCGCGTAGGGCCTCGAGCTGATCGAGCTCCCGCACGAGCACGCTCAGCTGTGGATCGAACGCTGCCGCCAACTTCGGGCTCTGGGCCGGAAGCGCGGAGAGCAGCGGCTGGAGCACGGCCTGCGGATCACCACTGGGGCTTCGGGGCGCCTCAGCGGGACTCGCTGCCGCATCAGCGAGGCGATCCACCAGATCGCGGCGCATTTGATTGAGCTGAGTGAGCGGAAGAAACAGTGGCTCCGGCAGCTCCAGTTCAAGGCTCTCCAGGCGCCAGGGCGTGCCACCCAGGCGCCCCAACTGCTGGAGCAAACGTTCGGCAGTTAGCCCCTCGCCAGTGGCTGCCTGCAACGGTTGCATCGACTGCACCAGCCAGGGACCGCCCGAGCGACCTGGCAGCTGCTGAAGTTCAAGAACCAGCGGATGGCCGAGGGATCCATGAACCTTGAGCTTCAGGGGGAGACGGCTCTCGGCAACGTCTCGGCCGGCCATGCGCTGGAACTGGCTTTCCAGCTGTGGATCACTGGTCAGCCAGCAAGGGCTGCCGGGGCGCAAGCCGCGCAGATCGATCGATCCCGGACCCAGGCGAACAGCCGTGCGTGCCTTCGGCCGCGGCTCCACCGCCATCACGCGGCCACCCACTTCGCGCGGAGGTTGCAGCGGATCCTCCTGGGGCACCTCCAAGACCACGCCATCGCCGGGCTTGAGCAGCTGCACTCGGGAGAAGAGCAACCATCCCCCCTGCTCAATCCGCTCCAGCCGACCCACCCAGGGACCACGTTTTTTGCTCCAGCGACCATGCACCAGGTCGCGGTGATTGACCCCCTTCAACCAACCGGTGCCGAGGCCGCGAGAAAAGCTCAGCTCCAGATGGCGACGGAGCTGCTCCTGGTGCTCAGACGACGGTTCTGCCTGTAGCTGATCCAGGCCCTGGCGGTAGGCGTCCGTGACGGCCGCCACATAGGTGGCGTCCTTGAGGCGCCCTTCGATCTTGAGGCTCGCCACCCCCGCGCTGACCAGTTCGGGCAGAAGGGGCCAAGCCGCCAGGTCCTGGGGTGAGAGCAGATAGCGCTGCTCTCCAAGGTCGCGCTCGACGCCATCGACAATCAATTGATAGGGAAGGCGGCAGGCCTGGGCACACTCGCCACGGTTCGCGCTTCGCTGCCCAAGGGCCTCACTGGTGAGGCACTGACCGGAATAGGCCACACAGAGGGCACCGTGGACAAACACCTCCAAAGGCATCACCAGCTGCCGTTGCTGAAGTTGCCGTTGCAGGCGTTGGAGGTCTTTAAGACTGAGCTCACGCGCCAGCACCACGCGCTCACAACCGAGTTCCGCCGCCATCGCCACACCGGCAGCACTGGTGATCGACATCTGGGTGGATCCGTGCAGCGCCAGAGCGGGTGTCAGCTGCCGAGCGAGCCAAGCCAAACCGATGTCTTGAACGATGAGGGCATCAACGCCCGCAGCATCGGCAGCCAGCAACAGCTCAGCCGCCTGGGCCAACTCAGAGGGGAACACCAAGACATTGACGGTGAGAAACCCCTTGACCCCACGCCGGTGGAGCCAATCCATGACCTCAGGCAGGTCTTTGATCTGAAAGTTCTCCGCCCTCAGGCGGGCGTTGAAGCACTCCACTCCGAAATAGACCGCATCCGCGCCATTGGCGACAGCGGCGCGCAGAGCGGCCCAGTGGCCTGCTGGGGCCAGCAGTTCCGGTAGCGGCAGTGCGCTCATCAGCGCTGATAACGCTGGGCGGCATCAAAGGTTTTAAGGGCTTCTGCTGACCCTTCAAACCGCCAGTGCCAGGGCTCGTAGCTCACACCTTGTTCATTGCCCTCAGGAAACGACAGCGCGAAATGGAAGCGGTTGGCGTGCTCCTGCAACCAGCGGAAGGCGCGGGTTTGATCAAAGCTCTGGGAGAGATCGGTATCCGGCCTCCGCCCATCGCCAAGGTCGACCGCAAAACCGGTGCTGTGCTCGGAGAACCCTGGGGGCGCACTGACCTGGGCCCGTTCAAGGGCGCTCTGATTGCGCTCGGATTTCACGTCGAAGAAGATCTGCTTCTGCAGGGCAATGGAGCGGAAGGCGCTCAACACCCGTAGATCCACGCCATCGGCATCGGCGGCGCGCCGCATGCGGCTGAGGGCATCAGCCGCGTCGTGATGCATCAGCATCCCATGACCAATGCTGATCAGATCGGAATCGTTGGCCTCTGCATAGGGGAAGTGACCGAGCAGGCGACCATCGGAGCTCAGGTGAGCATCAAGACCCGCAAGAGGCGGAGGGGTCACGAGGCGTGCAATCGGCCGCGGGAAGAGCAACGCTGCAGCCGTGCCCACGACCACAACGGCACCGCCCCCGAGCAGCAGCATCGGGGTACGCCGGCGTGGCTTGAGGCTTGGGGAGAGGGTGCGCGTGGCGAGGGGGATGTCGTCTGACATGGCAGCGCCACGGGGCCCCTTGCGCGAGCTCAGCTTTGAATCACTGGTCTGACGACCTGTGCTGGGCACGCAAGAACTCCCATCGGAACAGGGCTTCGCCGATCGTAGGAGCTGACGCCAGCGACGCCAGCGGCTGCCGGGCGAGCGGTGTTAGCTTCCACCCAACATCCTTCTGGCGGAGCGGGTTTCAAGATGTTGCGAGTCGCGGTGGTGGGCGGCGGCCCGAGCGGTTCCTGTGCTGCGGAAGTGCTGGCGAAGGCTGGCATCGAAACCTGGATCTTCGAGCGCAAGCTGGATAACGCCAAGCCCTGTGGCGGAGCGATTCCGTTGTGCATGGTCGCCGAGTTCGACCTGCCGGAATCGATCATCGACCGCAAGGTGCGGAACATGAAGATGATCTCTCCCTCCAACCGTGAGGTGGATATCAACCTTGAGAACCAGGACGAATACATCGGCATGTGCCGCCGCGAGGTGATGGATGCCTTCCTGCGCAACCGTGCTGCCGAGCTCGGCGCCCATCTGGTGAACGGCCTCGTCACGAAGATCGACACTGGTGCCAACCGCCAGGGCCCTTACACCCTCACCTATTCCGACTACAGCGAGGGTGAGGCCACCGGCACGACCCAAACCCTCGAAGTGGATCTGATCATCGGCGCCGATGGGGCCAACAGCCGCGTGGCCAAGGCCATGGATGCCGGCGACTACAACGTGGCGATCGCCTTCCAGGAGCGCATCAAGCTGCCGCCGGAAGAGATGAAGTACTACGAAAGCCTGGCCGAGATGTATGTGGGCACCGATGTGTCGCCCGACTTCTATGCCTGGGTCTTCCCCAAATACGACCATGTGGCCGTGGGCACCGGCACCATGCAGGAGAACCAGGCCCTGATCAAGAGCCTGCAGGAAGGCATCCGCGAGCGAGCCAAGAAGCGCCTGGTGAATGGTGAAGTGATCAAGGTGGAAGCGCACCCGATCCCTGAACACCCCCGCCCCCGCCGTGTCGTGGGCCGCATGGCCCTGGTGGGTGATGCTGCCGGCTATGTGACCAAGAGCTCTGGCGAAGGGATCTACTTCGCCGCCAAGAGCGGCCGCATGTGCGCCGAGCAGATCGTGGAATCCAGCCAGGGCGGCACCAAGGTGCCATCAGAGGCTGATCTCAAGAAGTATCTGAAGAAGTGGGACCGCCGGTACGGCGCCACCTACAAGGTGCTGGAACTCCTTCAGAACATCTTCTACCGCAACGATGCGGCCCGCGAAGCGTTCGTGGAAATGTGCGACGACAAGGATGTGCAGCGTCTCACCTTCGACAGCTATCTCTACAAGCGGGTGGTGATGATGAACCCCTGGCAGCAGCTCAAGCTCACCCTGCTCACCCTGGGTTCAGTGCTGCGCGGCAACGCCCTGGCACCGCAGGGCTACAAGCCCGTGCCCAGTGCTGTGCGCGAAGAGTCGGAAGTGAACGCGATGCTCGCGGTCAGCACCATCAAAGGTGGAATTCGCGTGGGCAAAACCAAAGAAGACAAGAACGAAGAGCGTGAACCAGCCCTGGCAGGGAAGTAATCCCGAGCCGATCTAAGTTCCCCACGTCGTTGTCTTCAGCTGCAGCTCTTCGCCAAGCTGCAGTTTTTTTTGCACTCAAGCGGCAGCCCGAGACAGACGTGCGTCGCGAGTGGAGACCAATCTCAGGGCTGCAGAATCCCAGAGAACCAAGTTGAAACAACGGGGAATATCCTGCAGGCGGAGATACATACAGTGCCTCAGAAGATGGGCATGGGCCTGATGGCAACTGCGCAACCTGTAATTCGGAATGCGCTCACAGAGATGATGAACACTGTGATAAGCAATATCTGCGGTAAACCAATTCAGCCATGCGGGGAGGATCAGATTGCTACTGCCATCGATCGCACCCTTGAAATAGTTCCAGTTCTTAGCTCCGCTGGCATAGGAGCCATCAAAGTTGTGCTGAACAAAGAACACACAGATAAACATTGCTGCTGAGCAGGTCATCACGGTGCCATAGCTGAGCCAGAACACCCCCGCCCCAAGCCAGCGGCACATCAGCCACCAACTGGTCACCACCACAAGGTTGTTGAACAGCAGGTCAATGAACTCTCCGGCTGTGTACCAATGGCTCGATTGAAAACCCCGCACGAAGGATCGCCAACCACCAAAATCGATGGGTCGGCCTCTGATTACCTGTTGCAGGGCCGCGCCGAGAAACTCGGCGCTCCCCAAGATCAACTGCAAGCGTGGCCGCACAATCAAATACACAAAGCCCCCTGGGAAAAGCATCAAGGGGTGGCGAGAGACGCCATAGCGCCATTGAGCTGAGGCACTGAGGGCTAGATATTGATCGACAGTCAGCAGAGCCGACGGCCCTCGGTAACGCTCCCAGTTACCGTTGTGCTTGTGGTGAAAGGCATGGCCACGCGACCAGGGGAACTGGGGAATCGCATTCAGGCAGCCCAAGACAAAGCCGGTGCTGCGGTTGAGCCAGGTGCGCGACCAGAGGGTGTTGTGCCCGCAGTCGTGCATCAGGGAAAACGTTCGTGCAGAGAACAGCACAAGAGCCGCCAGAACAGGCAGCATCAGCCAACGCCGCTCAGGTGTCTGGGCGAGAAACGGCACACAGGCCCAGAGCAGAGCAATCGGCAGCAGGGTTACCAAAAGCTGCCAGGCCGCCTTGGCGTCATTGCGCTGACGGAAGGGGGCCAGATCGAAATGCTGGCGGCTGAGATGCTCAGCAGGAACCACTGAAGCAGCGGGAGAGGAGGGAGTCAGTTGATGCGCTCGGCGGCACAGGTCAACGCAGAAGGCCGCCTGAAGTGTTGACCCCAGTCAAACGGATCAAACACTCAACCGTTGATCCGGCTGAAATCTGCCAGAACAGAGGCCTGATTGTTGAGCACCCCCAACAGGTTGAGGCGGTTGCGGCGCACCGCGGGATCCTCGGCCATCACCATCACGCTCTGATCACCGTCAAAGAAGGCCGCCAGGGCTGAGCTGCCAGCAATGAGACCTCGGGCTAGAGCGCCATAGCGATCTTCGGCCGAACCCGTTGCAATCGGTTCGAGGGTGTTCAGCACGGCAAGCATTCCCGCCTCACTGTTTTTTTCAAAGAGGGCCGCATCCACCACAGTGGCCGCCGAGAGAACCGTGGCCTCCAGATCACCCTTGGCGGCGAGCCGAGAGGCACGGGTCACAACGGCCTGCACGGCCGCCAGCTGCCCGCTGCGGCGCAGCGATTGCAGCAAATCAGCCCGCTGTTTGGCATCGGCAGGATCGGCCATCACTCGGCTCAGGTTGACGCTCTCTCCCGCCACGGCTTGGACAAGATCCAGATCCAGGCCCATCTCCTCCAGCAGGCTCTGCACCCGTTGCCGCAGGAACTCCGACAGTTCCTGGCTCAACGCGGCTGAATCCACCTGGAAATGGGGCAGCAGCTGGGCCCAATGGCCGCTGGCACGGCTGAGCAGCGCGTTGAGATCCAAGGACCATCCGCGCTCCCAGAGGATTTGCAAAAGCCCGTTGCCGGCCCTGCGCAGGGCATAGGGATCAGAGGAGCCCGTGGGGCGTTCCCCCTTGGCGTAAATGCTGAGCAGAAGCTCAAAGCGTTCCGCCAACGCCACCACCGCCCCTGCATCGGACGTGGGCAGGGCATCGCCTGCCCCCTTGGGGAGGTAGTGCTCCAGCACCGCGAGGGCCACAGCCCGCGGCTCACCTTCCGCCAGCAGATACTTGCCCCCCATCACCCCCTGCAGCTCGGGGAACTCACCCACCATCTGACTGACCAGATCGTGTTTGCAGAGATGAGCGGCGCGGCGGGCATGGCCAGCCGTCTCTGCCGGGAGCTGGAGGGTCTCCAGAAGGACATCGGTCAACCATTCCAGGCGCTCCACGCGATCGAGCAGGGAGCCCAAGCCTTCAGCGAAGGTGACCCGCGCAAGCTGGTCACGGCGATCAATGCTGGGCACGGAGCGATCGGCCTGCACAAAGAACTCCGCATCAGCAAGACGGGCCTTGAGCACCCGCTCATTGCCGCGGCGCACGGTGTCATTGGCCTCGGGCAGTCCATTGCCGATGCAGAGGAAGCGGGCCAACAGGCTGCTGCGGGCATCCAGCGCGAGGGGATCTGCGGAAGCGTTTTTGCGATAGAGCGGCACGTAGCGCTGGTGGGCGCGCATCACCGTGCTCAACACCTCAGCGGGTAGTGCTAGGTAGTGCTCCGCCACGCTGCCCTCGATCAGCAGAGGAGACTCCACCAGGTCCGTGAGTTCCTCAAACAGAGCATCGGGCAGATCCGGTGTGGCCTCCAGGGCCGCCGCCGACGTTTCCACGGCCGATCGAATCAAGGCCCCCCGCTCCGATCGGGTCACTTGAACGCCAGCCTTGGCAAGGGTGGCCGCGTAGGCAGAAGCCTCGCTGATCAGCAGGTCTCCGGCATGCAGGCGGTGGCCACGGCTGGAGCGGCCGGAGTGCACCAACGGATCGCTGCCGGGGAGGGTCACCGGAATCAGATCGCTGCCCAGCAGCGCCACCAGCCAGCGCACCGGCCTGGAGAAGCGGGTGTCTCCATCACCCCAGCGCATGAAACGGCGGCCCTGGAGCGCCGCAATCCATAGGGGAATGGCCTCAGCCAACACCTCCTTGGCGGAGCGGCCCCGTTGCAGCACTTGCGCAAACACAAAGGGGCCCTTAGCGGTCTCCCTGACCTCCAGCGCAGCCAGGTCGATCCCACAGCGGTTGGCAAAACCAATGGCCGCCGGAGTGGGCACCCCGTCCTTGAAGGCCTGGGCGGCCGGTGGGCCCTTGCGTTCTTCCTCAAGATCCGGGGCCGCCTCCGCCAGATCGTCCACCAGCAGGGCCAGGCGCCGCGGTGTGCTGGTGCAGTGGATCGCCCCGTACGTCAGGCGCGCGTCGCCCAGATCACGGCTGACAAACTGCTCGAGCTGCGGGAGGGCGAGGCGAGCGAAGTCGGCCGGCAGCTCCTCGGTCCCGATCTCAAGCAGAAAGGTCGACACGGAGCGAGGCCACAGCAGCCGACCAGCTTATTGACAGGGCCGAACAACCAACCCGAACAACCAAGGTGAACCGATGCTTCGCTACGGTCAATGCTTGCGATGAACGGCGTGTGACGGTGTCCGCAGGGCAGCTTGATGTAGCCAATGCAGCGGAATCCCGCTCATTTTCACCCTGCATTGCCACTGGCGCTGAGCGCAGCAAATTCGAGCAGCTCAAAGCTGATAGCGCCTATCTGCGCGACCCACTGTCTGAGGAACTGGAGAACGAGCAGCACCACTTCACAGAGGGTGCCGTCCAACTGCTGAAGTTCCACGGCAGCTATCAACAGGACAACCGCGAAAACCGACAAAAAGGCCAGGACAAGGACTGGCAGATGATGCTGCGGCTGAGGAGCCCCGCTGGACGGATCCCCACCGGGCTTTACCTGGCCATCGATGAGCTGGCGGACCGCCTGGGCAACGGCACCCTGCGGGCCACCACACGCCAGGCCTTCCAGATGCATGGCATCCGCAAGGAGAACCTGCGCGAGGTGATCGGCACCATCGTGCGCTCAATGGGCTCCACCCTGGCGGCCTGTGGAGACATCAACCGCAATGTGATGGCTCCGGCCGCCCCCTTTGAAAAAGGGGCTTACCCAGCGGCAAGGCAGCTCGCCAACGACATCGCGGATCTACTCAGCCCCAGTGCTGCGGAAGGCACCTACCTCGACCTCTGGGTCGATGGTGATCTCAGCTATCGGATCAAGCCCACCAAGGCCGTCACAACAGCTCGCCAACGTCAGCACGACGGCCAGGTGTTCAGTGGCGATCCGACCGAACCGCTCTACGGCCCCACCTACCTGCCACGCAAATTCAAGTGCGCCGTCACCGTTCCGGGTGACAACTCCGTTGACCTGCTCACCCAGGACATCGGCTTGGTGGCCTTTGCCGATGCCCATGGCGCACTGAGGGGCTGCAACGTCTACGTGGGTGGCGGCATGGGGCGCACCCACAACAAGGAGGAAACCTTCGCCCGAACAGCGGATCCCCTCGGCTACGTGGATGCCGATCACGTGTTCGATCTGGTGCAGGCCATCCTGGCGTTGCAGAGGGATTACGGCGACCGAAACACACGACGCCATGCCCGCCTGAAATACCTGATCCACGATCAGGGCATCAGCTGGTTCAAGCAGGAGCTCAAGGCCAAGTATTTCGCCCATCCGATCAAAGGGATGCGGATCGAGCCCAAGGCCAAACTTGAGGATTACCTCGGCTGGCATCGCTGCAGTGCCGGCAAGTGGTTCGTGGGTTTGCCCCTCCTCTGCGGGCGCCTCTCAGGGAAGCTGAAAGCAGGGTTGCGGCAGCTCGTGGACACCTACCAGCTGGAGGTGCGCCTCACCCCCAACCAGGATCTGTTGCTCTGCAACATCGGCACTGCTCAGCGCGCGTCTGTGAAACAAGCCCTAGCCGAGATCGGAATCACTACGCCTGAGGCCCCCAATCTGTTGGCCCGCCATGCACTGGCCTGCCCGGCGCTTCCCCTCTGCGGATTGGCGGTGACCGAAGCCGAGCGCATCCTGCCGGATGTGCTCGATCGTCTCGATGCCCAGTTGCGCCGGCTGGAGATTGAGAAATCGATCCTGGTGCGCATGACCGGATGCCCCAACGGCTGTGCCCGCCCCTACATGGCTGAACTTGGCCTGGTGGGTGATGGCGTCAACAATTACCAGCTCTGGCTGGGGGGCACCCCGAACCTGACCCGCCTGGCCGAGCCCTACCTCGAGCGAATGCCTCTCGAGCAACTGGAACGCACCATCGAACCACTGCTAGTGGGTTGGAAGGCCGCTGGTGGACGGCGCAGCTTCGGTGATTACGTCACCAAGCTGGGTCGCGATCAGGTCACCGCGCTGATCCAGCGGCCGTAGCAAGCCCGGGGCTTCCCGCTGCGCCAGGCCCAAAGCTGATCGCCATAGCTGAAGTGCCACCACTCATTGGGGTGCTGAGAGAAGCCTGCGCTGGCCATGGCACTGGCGAGAAGGGCGCGATGCTGATGCCATCGCAATGCTTGCTGCCTCTGGTCACCCTCGGGGAGCTGATCGGCGCAGCGGAGGTAGTAATCCGGCTCGGAGACGGCTCCGATCGCGTCGATCTCTGAGCCCATGGCGACAACCGCGCCTGTGGCGTCAGCCAAGGTGAGATCCACCGCAGCCCCGGTGCTGTGGGGCGGTGGAGTGGCCGGGTCCTCGCTGGGGGGAGCCCAGAAGCGGCCCACCTCCTGCACAACCGCATCCCGTTCGGCGGAAGGCTGATGGGGATCGAGGCCGCGCTGATGGCATTCACAGGCAATGGTGTGGGACACCATGAACTGCTGCACCGCCAACGGACGCCAGGCGTCGAACACGGCAAGGCGATAGCCCTGATCGTCGTGCTGCTGAAGCCAGTCTTGTGCGCGCAGCAGGCGCGCGATCACACCGGATCGCAGCCGAAAGGGAGAGCCATTGGCTCCATAGGGCGCCCCAAGGGCGGCATAGGGATGGGGTTCCAGCCGAAACAACGCTGAGGGGAGCTCCAGGAGGGGCTCAGCGCAGTCGCGAATCGGAATCGGACTCCAGGGCCGCAGCGGCATCAGTTCAAACGGGCCGCCTGGGCGACGCGATGGCGTTGGTCCGCCAACACGGTGGCGAGGGGCTGATGCTGCTCCAGATCCGGATCACTGGCAACGATCGCTTGGGCCACCCGCCGGGCCTGCTCCAGCACATCGCCGTCTTCGGTGAGGCTGGCCAGAGCCAGATCCGGCAGACCGCTCTGGCGCGTGCCCAGCACCTGACCGGGTCCGCGCAGCCGCAGATCCATTTCGGCGATCTCAAAGCCATCGTTGGAATGCACCAACACCTCCAAGCGCTGTCTGGCCAGGGCGTTGCGACTGTCATTCACCAGCAGGCAGTAGGAGGCCGCCGCACCCCGACCGACTCGACCACGCAGCTGGTGCAACTGAGCCAGACCGAAACGGTCGGCATGGTCAATCACCATCACACTGGCTTCAGGAACATCCACGCCCACCTCCACCACGGTGGTGCTGACCAGCACCTGAGTGTCTCCAGAGGCGAAGGCACGAATGGCCGCCTGCTTCTCTGCGCTGGCCATCCGGCCATGCAGCAGACCCACCTGCAGATCCGGGAACTCCTGCTCAGAGAGCTGCTGGTGCACATCCACCGCAGAGCGCAGATCCAACTTCTCGGATTCCTCCACCAACGGAAGCACCACATAGGCCCTCTGGCCGAGGGCCACCTGCTCACGAATCAGGTCGTAGGCCTGATCGCGCTCCCCACCGGCCACCAGGGAGGTGCGAATGGGGGTTCGGCCAGGGGGTAACTCATCGATCTGACTCACCTCCAGATCGCCATGCATCGACAGGGCCAGCGTGCGGGGAATGGGGGTGGCCGTCATGGTCAGCAGGTGCGGCTGAAGACCCTTGTCGAGCAAACGGTTGCGTTGGTGCACGCCAAAGCGATGCTGCTCATCCACCACCACCAGACCAAGGCGGTTGAACTGGACCGGGTCCTCCAGGAGGGCATGGGTGCCCACCAACATCTGCAGGTTTCCATTGGCCAGATCCGCCAGCAACTCTCGGCGCCGACGGGCAGGCGTGGAACCAGTCAGCAGGGCACAGCTGACATGCAGCTGAGGCAACCACTCGCAGAGCTTGCGGTAGTGCTGCTCGGCCAGCACCTCCGTTGGGGCCATCAGGGCCCCTTGACAGCCCGCTTCAATCGCCGTGAGTAGTGAGGCAATCGCCACAACGGTTTTACCGCTGCCCACATCACCCTGCACCAATCGGGCCATCGGACGATCACGGGCGAGATCGGCTCGAATCTCCGCCAGCACCCGCTGCTGGGCGCCGGTCAACGGGAAGGGCAGCAGCTCAAGGAACGCCTCCACCAGCTCCCCGCCCTCAACCTGCAGGGGTGGAGCGGGCCGTGAGGTGAGTTGGCGGCGACGCTGCAACAAGCCCAGCTGCAACAGCAGGAACTCATCGAACACCAGGCGATGACGCGCGGCGGTGAGGCTCTGCTGATCAGTGGGCGCATGGATCTGGACCAGGGCCTCGCCGAGATCTTTCAGACCCTCCTGATGCTTGAGCGCGGTGGGCAGGGGGTCGCCCCAGCCTCGGGCCGCCGCGATCAGCGGGCGAATCAGCTGGCGCAGTCGATCAGCGCTCAGGCCTTCGGTGAGGCCGTACACCGGCAGCAAGCGGCCGATCTGCTCACTGCGCACGCTGGCACTGGGGCTCTCCAGCACCTCCATCAACGGATCCTGAAACGCAGGGCCGTAGGGCGTTTGCTTCACCAGCCCGCTCACAGCCACCGTGGCTCCAGCGGGGTACTGCCTCTGCTGCGCCTTCAACCAAGCCGGTGAGCTGAAGCGCTTGCCGGCAAAAAATTTCGAAACGCGGATCCGCCCGGTGACATCCGCCAGCTGCAACTCCAGGATCGAGAGATTGGGGTTGCGGGGGCTGGTGAAGCTGTGGCTACGGCGCACCGTGGCCACGATTGTCGCGGTGGTGCCGGCTTGCAGCCCAGCGATGCGCACCAGATTGGCGTAGTCGAGATAGTCGCGGGGGTAATAGCGAACGAGATCCCGGGCAACCCAGAGGTCGAGGGCCGCCAGCCGCTCTGCACTCTTGGGTCCGATGCCACGGATCTGGGCCAGAGGGGTGTCGGGCCTGATCGCGGTAGCCGCCGCACTACCCGCCGCACGACCCGCCGCAGTGGTTGCAGAAGCGTTCTCGATCAACCTGAGCCGTGGCGGGCCGACCGGGGAGGGCGGTTGAAGGGCGCGCTGCAGTTCGTGCAGGAACTGTCTGGTGCGGCGCACCAGGCCTTGTCGGCGGGAGGGCGGTTGGTCGGAGTAAGTCGCGAAGCACTGCGCCAACTCCAGCAAAGCCGCACTACGCCTTGCATCCAGACCGGAGGGTGGCGCAGCGAGTTCACGAGCGAGATAGGTGCTGAACTGCTCGCGCCGCCCCTGAAGATCACCGAAGCCGCGATCGGCTTCCAGCTGCAGCGCCTGCTGCAGCGGACGCATCCACGCCTGAACCGCTAGCTGCGGTCCGCCGCTGGGTTCGGGTGTGGAGAGCTGTCCTGGAACCACTGCTGCTCAGCTTCAAGGGCGCTGACCCGGCGCTGCCAGGTGCGGTAGCGCTTGGCCATTGTGCGCAATGCGCGCCTCCTCTGCTCAAGGCGCTGGCGACAGGTGCGCAGCTTGGGCTGCTCAAACTCCAGATCGCTGCAGCGCAGCAACAGCGTGAGCACCTCCGTTGGGGGAACCGCCTCAGGGGGAGCCGGGGACAGGCTGATCGGCAGAGCCAGACGCAGCAGGTTCGCGGGGGCGGGCAGCGCCTCGACGCGGGCTTGAAGCGCCGCATCCAACAAGCTCACGGGAAGGAGACCCTGGGCAAGGCCCAGCCGCATCATCTCCACATTCACCGCATGGGAGAGATTGCGCAGGCGGAAGCGCAGGGCTCGATCGAAATGGGCCCACCAGCGCACCTGCAGCAGGGGGTCACGGGGAATCTGGGCGGCCGTGACCTCCGGCTGAAATGGAGCGCTCCAATCGCTGATCTCCTCACTCTCATCCCCATCGCCATCGGCGCTCTCGGATCCGTCGCGCTCGGCCTCCGCAGAGGGGGCATCGGCGGAGAGGCCCTGCGACGCCAGTTCAAACAGGCCTTGCATCAACGACAGCTCCGAACCTCGCCCTTCAGCCTCCGGGGTGGGGTCCGGCTCCCGCGTCGGGCGGGGAGCGCTCAGACCGGGTACTCCGTTGTCAAAAAAATCGGCGGCCAAGGGCAGATCCAGACTCAGGCTCACCGATCCCACAGGGGCCGGCGGCGCGGGCTCGGGATCCATCGGGGCAGGTCTGTCTTCAGAGGCTTCTGCTCTTTCGATTAAGGCACTGAGAAGCTCCTGCTGCCTCTTGAGCTGCCGGCGTTGGTCGCGACGCTGCTGCTGGGCCGCCAGAGCCATCAATTGCTCGATCGTGAGCAAGGAGGAGCAGCGGCCCACCAACTGGCGCAGGCGCTGCTGAAAGGCTTGGCGCCGTTGAGCAGGGAGCTGGTTGTAACGCTCGGGAACCACCTGGGTGGCCAGATGAAAACAGGCCTGCTGCACGCTGTGCAACAGGCCGTCGCGGAGAACTTGGAGGTAAAGAGCCAGGTCGCGATAGAGAGCCGGGCTGAGCTCCTCTTGCTGCTGCAGCAACACGAGGAGCTGACGCTGGGCGTCGTCCAGGGACCGGGCGTTGGGATCCAAGGAGTGACTCGGAATCAGGCGGCCTGCATGGCGGCGACTTCAGCAGCGAAGTCCATCTTCTCGATCTCGATGCCTTCACCCAGGTTGAAGCGCACGAAGCGACGCACCTGAATGTTCTCACCGACCTTGCCGGAGATCTGCTTCACGAGCTCGTCAACGGACATGCCGCTGTCTTTGATGTAGGGCTGATCGAGCAGCGCCATCTCCTTGAGACGCTTGCCAATACGGCCAGCCACGATCTTCTCCTTCATCTCCTCTTTCTTGCCAGCGAGGTCGTCGCGACCCATTTCGATCTGCTTTTCGCGATCGGCGACCTCAGCAGGGATGTCTTCAACGCGCACGTAGTCGACGTTGGGGCAAGCCGCCACCTGCATCGCCACGTTGCGAACGAGATCCTGGAAGATCTCGCCGCGGGCAACGAAGTCGGTTTCGCAGTTCACTTCCACCAGAACGCCCACGCGGGCACCGGTGTGGATGTAGCTGCCGATGGCACCTTCAGCTGCGGCGCGGCCCGACTTCTTCTCGGCGGAGGCGATGCCCTTCTGACGCAGCCACTCCACGGCTTTGTCCTTGTCGCCACTGGTCTCAGCCAGGGCTTTCTTGCAATCCATCATGCCTGCGCCGGTCATGTCGCGCAGTTCTTTGACGAGCTTGGCGGAAATCTCAGCCATGGGAATGTGAGGGGAAACGGTGGGTTCAAAGCACAGTCGTCAGCAACACCGAAGAGCTTCCCCGCAGGAAAGCTCTCACCACTGACGGGTTGGATCAGAAACGATCAGGCCTGGCCGTCGTCATAGGCGCCTTGCTCGTTGGAGCCGTGGCGACCTTCGTTGATGGCATCAGCAAGACGTCCAAGCACCAGCTGCACGGAACGAACGGCGTCGTCGTTGCAGGGGATGGGCACGTCGCACAGATCGGGATCGCAGTTGGTGTCCAGCATCGACACCAGAGGGATATCGAGCTTGCGGGCCTCGAGCACAGCGTTGGTTTCACGGCGCTGATCCACCAGCACCACCACATCGGGCAGGCGGCGCATGTTCTTCAGACCGCCCAGATATTTCTGCAGGCGCTCCAGTTCGCGGCGCAGCACAGCTGCTTCCTTCTTGGGGCGCATCGCGATGGCACCGGAAGACTCCATGCGCTCCAGATCCTTTAGGCGATCAATCCGGGCACGCATGGTGGTCCAGTTGGTCAGCATGCCGCCCAGCCAACGCTGGTTCACGTAGGCAGCGCCGCAACGGGTGGCTTCGAGGGCAATCACCTCGGAGGCCTGCTTCTTGGTGCCGACGAACAGGAAGCGCTTGCCGCTGCGGGCGGCACTGCGGACCCATTTGTAGGCGTTGTTCATGCAAACCGCGGTTTGCACGAGGTCAATGATGTGAACACCGTTGCGCGCGCAATAGATGTAGCGCGACATCTTGGGGTTCCAACGACGGGTTTGGTGCCCAAAGTGGGCGCCCGCCTCCATCATTTCGGCGAGGGTGACAACAGCCATGGTTGAGTTGGGTTTCGGGTTCGCCTCCACCTGCCAGGGATCACGCCAGCCCGCCAGGCCGAGGGCCTGAAGTGGCTGGAGCAATCACCCGAAACACGCAGGTGTGCGGGGTGAAAGTGCCTGCTGACACTAACAAACGGGCTGTCGCTCAGCGCAGGCCTGCGGCATGGGCCTCGGCGTAGAGGGCTCGCACGCCGATGCGATTCAGCGGCAGGCGCAGCAGTTCCATCGCCAGGCCGGGCTTGCCCTGGCGAATCAGCCAGGCCAGCAGCGGTTTCAGGCTGCGCTCATTGAGGAGTCCACCCAAGGTGAGCAGCTCCCAGAGGAGGCGATGCAACAGGGTGAATTGAATGATGAACCGCACCCGGCGCGTGGGGTGTTTGCGGTAGAAAACCAAGCCCATCTTTGCCCTCTCCCCTTCCACCGCAATCAATCGGGGCACCTGGTCGAGGCTCAGGGGAGGGTGCCAGTGGTAGCCGACGGCCTCGGGGCAGCGCACCAGAACCACGCCCATCTGACGCAGGCGCTCACCCAACTCCAGGTCCTCCCAGCCATACAAGCGAAAGCGTGTATCAAACAAACCGCTGCGTTCCAAGACCTGGCGATCGATGGCCACATTGCCGGTGGCGAAATAGGCCCAGGAGAGATCCCTCAGCTTGTGGGGCTCACTGGTGGGGTCCTCAAAGTTGGCCGTATTGATCACCGCGCCGTAGGTGAAGCAGAGCCGATCCCCCCGTTGTCTCCAGGTCTGCTCCAACTGTTGGGCGTGACGGAGCAGAAAGTCCTCGGTAACAACGAGATCGCTATCAATGAACACGACGACATCGCCGCGGGCATGCTCCACGCCCCGATTCCGCCCCTCCGCCGGACCGCCGTGGTCTTGCTGAATCAGGCGCACATGGGGGAACGCGGCACTCTGTCGCAGCAGCCAATTCACCGTGTCATCGGTGGAGCCGTCATCCACCACCACCACTTCGTAGTTCGTGATCGGAGCCTCGAGCCGTTGCCGCTCGAGGGCCGTGAGGCACTTCTCAAGGATCGGCAGACGGTTGTAGGTGGGGATGACGACGCTGAGGAACATGGCCAGGTCGACAGGACGACGGATCCGAAGGAATGGTCAAAAAAAGGGGGATCCCGAGGGATCCCCAGAGTGATGCCTGATCAGCTGATCTTCAGTCGGCGGCGCCACCGTTGTTGGCGGTTCCGGTCACGCCGTTACCAGCGCCCTCACCACGGCCGTCGTTGCGGAGCTTGCGCTTCTTGAACTTGCGGGCGTAGGCGCGGTTGCGCTCTTGCTTTTCCTTCTTGAGGTTGCGGCGTTTGGCCATCGAAACGGCTGAATCTTGGGAGAGAACATCCACCCTACTGAATGGACCTCAGGGGGTTGCCGCAATGGTGGGGCGTTCGGCCTCCATCAGGTGCCCATCTTCCATACGCACCAGGCGATCTGCAATATCAAGGATGCGCGGGTCATGGGTGACCATCAACACCGCACAACCCTGTTCGCGCGCCAGCCTGCGCAACAGTTCCACCACTTCACGGCCGGTCTGGGAGTCGAGCGCAGCCGTTGGTTCATCCGCCAGCAGCAAACGCGGATGGGCCGCTAGGGCACGGGCAATCGCCACCCTCTGTTTCTGACCGCCCGAGAGGTCGTGGGGCAACTTGTGCAGTTCATCGCCCAAGCCCACAGAGCGCAGCCATTCGCGCGCCTGATCACGTCGGGCGCGATAGCTCATCCCGGGGAGCAGATCCGAGCCCATCTGCACGTTTTGCTCAGCGGTGAGGCAGCGCAGCAGGTTGTGGCCTTGAAAAATCATGCCGATCGAGCGGCGCAGGCGTTGTCGCTCGCCCCGACTGGCATCGGCCAACTGCTGGCCCAGCACCTGAACCGAACCCTGTTGCACCTGACGCAGGGCTCCCACCAGGGTCAACAGCGTGGTCTTGCCGCAGCCCGAAGGACCGGTGAGCAGCACCACCTCGCCCGCCGCCACCTGCAGGTTGACCCCCTGCAGCACCTGACGGCGCATCGAACCCACCCCATACCAGTGGGACAAGTTCTTGAGCTCAATCGCAGCAGGGGCAGCCATGGTGTCTAGAAGATCTCCGCCGGATCCGCATCCGCCAGGCGACGCATGGCCAGAGCGGCCGAGGCCATGCACATCACCAGAATCATGCTGAACACGGTCACAGCGCGAGTGGTGTCCATAAACACTGGGAGCTGGGTGGCGCTGCGCACCAGCCAGTAGAGACCCTGACCCGCGGCATAGGCCGGGAGGTAGCCAAAGGCTGCCAGCAGCAGGCCCTCACGGGCCACGACCCCTAGCAGGCTGAGCAGCCGATAGCCCATGGCCATCAAGGTGGCGTATTCGGGCAGGTGGTCACTCACATCGGAATAGAGCACCTGGTAAACGATCACGCAGCCCACCACGAAGCCCATGGCGGCCCCCAACGTGAAGATGAAGCCGATGGAGGTGCTGGTGCGCCAGTAGTTCTGCTCGAAATCGATGAAGCCCTGCTTGGTGAGCACGGTCACATCACTGGGCAGCTGCGCCTGAAGCCGCTTGGCCACCACGGCTGGATCACTACCTGGCTTCAGGCGGATCAGACCCACTTCGATGCTGCCGGGGGGCGTGTTTGGCAGCAGCTCGAGGAAGGTTTCGGAGCTGGTGAGCAGATTGCCGTCGGCGCCGAAGGACGTGCCCAGGCCCACCAACCCAGCCACCCGCACGCGCTTGCCGGCAATCTCACTCTCCACGGTGCGGCCGGCCTTAAACCACGGGGCCACTGGGCCGAACTCGGGACGCGACTGCTCATCGAACAGCACCCGCCCCTTCTGGGTCAGCAACCGCGCCTTCGGCGCCAGGCTCGGATCGGTGAACAGCGGGTCGTTGGGCTCAAAGCCGAGGGTGAGGATCGAGCGGGTGCCGCGGGTTTCGGGGTTACGCCAGAGCAGCAGATTCCAGTGCACCGGCGTAATGCCCTCCACCTCGGGGGCCGCCATCGCCTGCACGAGGCGCCGTTTGGGGAAGCCCGCCATGCTCACCGAGCTGGTGGAGCGCGGGCTGATCAGCACCAGATCCGCATCAAAGAGCCGGTGGATGGTGACGCTGGCATCAAACAGGCCATCGCGGAACCCCAGCTGCATGAACATCAGGATTCCAGCGAAGCTGATGCCCGCGAGCGCCACCGCCAGCCGCACCGGTTGGCGCGTCAACAGCAACAGCGCTAACGGGATGCGCCGTGTTTGCCACCAGCGCGTCAGACGCCCGTGCAGGCTCACGGCTGGAATCGGGCAATGATTTTGAGGCCAGTGAGGCTCGCCACCCGACGCGCATCGGCGGGATCCAGGGCCAGGCGAACTTCCACCACCCGCGCATCCGCATCGCCGGTGGGATCGGTGGAGAGCACAGCGCGCTGGCGCACCTGCGGTGAGATCCGGATCACACGGGCCTGAAGGGAACCACGGAAGCCGCCGTTCTCACTCACCAACGTGACGGCCTGACCGAGCTTCACGCGATTGATATCAGTCTCGTAGACCTCCGCCACGGCCTCGATCTGATCACCGGCACCCAACTCAAGAACACCGTCATTGCCGGGCCGTTCACCAACGCGGCTATGGATCTTGAGCACCAACCCATCGCTGGGGGCCCTCAGCTCACTGTCGTTGAGATCCACCTGCAGACCCTTGCGCTGCGCCAGGGCCTCCCGCAGTTGGCCATTCAGTTTCGCCAGGTCATCCTTTTTCTCCTCAAGCACGACCATGGCGGCGGCACCTGAACTGGCAGCGTTCTGGTAGCGCTCCACCTCACGACGCCCCAGACGGATCTGCACCTGCAGGCTGTCGATCCGGGCACTCAACGCCGCCAGATCAGCCAGGAGGCCAGGACGGTTGTCAAAGCTGGCGAGCAGCTGACCGCGGCGGACACGCTCCCCTTCCTGCACCAAGAGGCTGCTGATCCGGGGGCTACCGCCCATGGCCCCCATGGGGGCCGCCAAACGCCGCACATCCCCTGCAGGCTGCAGATTGCCGAGGGCAGAGACCGCTTCAATCCGTGGTTGGACCACCGGAGCCACCACCTTGGGTGCTGGCTTCTGAAGGGAGCGAACCCCAGCAATCAAAGCGGCCAGCAGCACAAGAGCACCACCTGCAGTGAGCCAGGGCCTGCGCTGAAGGGCCTCCAGCATCAGCCCAACGGAAGGGGATCGTCGAAGAGCAAGTCCTCGATGTAGCGATCGGCCCACTCGGGATTGAAGGCCTTTTCGAGCACCCGCCGGGTCTTGTCGTTGCGCTTTTGTTGCTGGCAATAGGAGAGCTGACCCTGATGACGCCTCACCGTATCGGGGTGGTCGATGGGCTGAGGCTCAGCCTCACGGCAGCACTCCGCCAACACGGAGAGAAAGTCGCTCACCACGGCGATGAACGCCTGCTCCTCCTCGGCATCAGCCGGGCGCACAAAGCGCACATAGGGGGAAAAAATCGTTCCCCATTCCGGCAACTCCCGCTCCTGGGAGAACTGGCGTTGGCTCAACGCCTCCAGGCGACGCACCACCGGCGACGGCAGCTTGCCGGTAACCGGAGAGAGATCGACAATCGCGGCAGACACCACCCCGCGGCCGGCGACGATATCGGCCCCGAACACCGGCAGGTCGAAACGGGGATCGGGGAAGAACACGCAATGCAGAATCTGCAAACCGGCACCGAAGCGGGCGGTTTCCAGATGGAGCTTGCGCAGGCCGCGGCAGCAGCGGAGCTCGTTGCGGATGAACAGATCCTCCCCATCCAGGCTGCCGCTGATCGCTTCCAGTTCCGGATCCACCTCCAGGGGCTGGAGCTCCGGCAGCGTGGCCCACTGCTGACGAATACGGTCGGCGAGAGCATCGACAAGGGGATGGATTCCCAGCGCTGCAGAGCTCATCGGTGACGCGGGCAAGGCATGCGGTCGATCCTGCCAGCAGAATGGCGAGACAAGCGAGCTGCGAACCCGTTGCCCGGATTGATCACTGCCTCGTTGCCGGAGCCGCAGCGAGCCCAGCTGTCCAACGGAGCCACGGTGGTGCAACTGGATCTTCCGGATGCCCCAGTGGTCTGCCTGGATTTCTGGTGCCGAGCGGGTAGTGGAGAGGAAGGCGCGGGGGAATCGGGTCTGGCCCATTTCCTGGAACACATGGTGTTCAAAGGCAGCCAACAGCTGGAGGCCGGGGAATTCGACCTCCGCATCGAGGCACTCGGGGGCAATAGCAACGCCGCCACGGGCTTCGACGATGTGCACTATCACGTGCTCGTGCCTGCGGCGGCGGCCAGTGAATCCCTGGCCCTGCTGCTGGATCTGGTGCTGCAGCCGCGCCTCGATCCCGATGACTTCAGCCTGGAGCGGCAGGTGGTGCTCGAGGAGCTGGCCCAGAGCGAAGACCAACCGGAAGAGGTGGCGTTCCAGCAGTTGCTCCAGCGGAGCTGCGGCGACCACGCCTATGGCAGGCCCATCCTCGGCAGTAGGCAAGCCCTGATGGATCACAGCCCGCAGAGCATGGGCGCCTTCCATCAGCGCAGCTACCGCTCCGATCGCTGCTGCCTCTCGATCGCGGGTCCGTTGGCAAGCCTGGCGATTCAGGAGCAGCTGGAGCACTCCCCCCTGGCGCAGCTCCGACCCGCCGAAGCCGGCGGAGAGCCTCAGCCGCTCACGTTCCAAGCCGGCGAACATCGGATGGAACTACCCCGCCTGGAGGCCGCCCGGCTGCTGATGGCCTGGCCACTTCCCGGCGCCGCTGATCAAAAGACAGTGCTTGGCGGTGATCTGCTTACAACTTTGTTGGCGGAGGGACGCCGCAGTCGCCTAGTGGAGCGGCTGCGGGAACAGCTGCGCCTGGTGGAAAGCATCGATCTCGACCTCAACGTGCTCGAGTCGGGCTGCCTGGTGCTGCTCGAAGCGGTCTGCGATCCAGACCAGCTGCCCGCGGTGCGGCGCGAGGTGGACAGCGTTCTGCGGGAGCTGCAAGACGTTGACCCCAGCAACGCTGAACTGGAGCGGGCGAAGCGGCTCGTGGGCAATGGCTATCGCTTCAGCCTGGAGGCTCCAGGGGGTGTGGCCGCGATGGTGGGCAACAGCACCCTTTGGGGACGGCACCACAACCTTCAGGCACCGCTCGACTGGCTCGAGGAGTGGGATGTGAAGCGCCTCGCCCGTGATCTGATCCCCGCGCTGAGCCCCGAGCGTGCCTTCTGCCTGGAGGCCGTGCCGGCGTGAGTCACGCAGCAGTGGAACAGCGCGAGCTCGAGGGGGGCTGTCCCCTCTGGCTGATCCAGCGCCCGGGACCCGAGATTCTCTCCGCCAAGCTCTGGCTGCGCGGTGGCAGCAGCGCCGATCCCAGCGGCCAACGGGGAGCAGCCCAGCTCTTGGCGGGGGTTCTCAGCCGAGGGTGCGGGGCCCTCAGCGGCGATGCCCTCGCTGATCTGGTCGAAGGTCGTGGCGCCGGGCTGCGCTGCGAAGCCTCGGAAGACGGCACCCTGCTCAGCCTGAAATGCGCCAGCGAGGATGCCCCGCTGCTGCTGCCCCTGCTGCTGCAGATGGTCTCCACTCCATGGCTCGTGGAAGACCAGATCGCTCTGGAGCGACAACTGAATCTGCAGACCCTCCAACGCCAGAAGGAAGACCCGTTTCAGGTGGCCCATGACCAGCTGCGCCATCAGCTGTACGGCGCGGGGGCCTACGGCCACGATCCCCTCGGGGTGGAGTCCGATCTCGAGCGGATCGGTGCGGAGCAACTGCAGCAGCAGGCCCACCAACTGGGCCAAATGGGCGCCGTGATGGTGCTGGCCGGCCGTATCCCGCACGCGGTCAACGGGTTGCTGCTTGAGGGGGTCGAGCAACAGCGTTGGCTCTGTTCGGCCCCGCCTCGCGCCCCAGGTCCGAAGGGCCTCAAGCAATCCTCCCTGCGCTCCAGCCGCGACGACACCGAGCAGCTGGTGATGATGCTGGGCACCACCACCACTCCCCTCGGCACCCGCGAGGCGCTGGCCCTACGGCTGCTGCATTGCCATCTGGGGATCGGCATGTCGAGCCGGCTGTTCATCGCCCTGCGCGAAGAGCACGGTCTGGCCTACGACGTCGGCGTGCATTACCCCGCGCGACTGGGGGATGCCCCCTTCGTGTTTCATCTCTCCAGCTCCAGTGATCGCGCGCGCGAAGCCTGCGACGAGCTGCTCAATGAATGGATGCGTCTGCTGGAGACGCCCCTCAGCGCTGACGAAATGGCACTCGCTCTGGCGAAGTTCCGTGGGCAGGAAGCCCTGGGGCGGCAGACCGGCAGTCAACTTGCGGATCGGCACGCTCTGGTGCTCGGCCACGGCCTGCCTTTTGATTTCGCCGATCGCAGCCTGAGAGAGGCGGCAGAACTCACTCCTCACGATCTGCACGCCGCTGCCGTGAAACTGCTCTCGCAGCCGAGCTTGAGCCTCTGTGGTCCCGCTAGCGCGATCGCGGCGGCTGAAGCGGTGTGGTCTACCCACCCACTCAACCGCTGAGCTCGTCAGTCGCTGAGCGCATCGTCTAAGGCGATCAGCTGACTGCTGTCAAAGAGGAAACTGCCGCGGCGGAAGCGAACGGCGACCTGCTCGAGGGCCAGAAGTGCGACCACCTGCCCCACATCGGTGACATCCACCAGATCGGGCGGACGCAGCATCGACATGGCGTCAGCGGTTTTCAGGTAGGTCGGCTGGTCCTTGAGGCGCACGCGCGTTCCGACGGTGATCGCAGGGGACATGGCAGCAGAAGAAACCGACCAAACAGGGTTGCGGTGTGAGATCTCTCCTGCAGGATGGTCGCACTGCGAAGCGAGCCGTGCGCGCCCTAGCCAACTGGAGTGGTGCCCTTGCCGGATTGCTCCTGATGATCTGCGGCGGCCTAATCCAAGGCGGCTGGCCCTGGTTTGGCTCCGCCGGCTTTGAAACCCTGGCTCTGCCGACCCTGCAGGTGCCGGCGCTGTTGTTCACCGCTCTGGTCTGCGGTCCCCGGGCGGCGATGCTGGCCGGTGTGGCCTACATCAGCATCGGGCTGTTTCAACTGCCGGTGTTCCAGGGCGGTGGCGGACTGAGCTACTTGCTGGATCCAGGCTTCGGCTACATCGCCGGGTTCCTGCCGGCGGCGTGGCTGACCGGTCGGCTGGCGCGGCAACCGGGCATGGACGACCTGCTCAGCCTGGCGGGCAGCTGCATTCTGGGTCTACTGGTGCTGCAGGGGTGTGGGCTGGCCAACCTGCTGCTGGGGGGCCTGGTGCGTCGCTGGGGTGGAGAACTGCCGCAGCTGATCCTCAGCTACAGCCTGCTCCCCCTGCTGCCGCAACTGGTGCTCTGCTGTGGTGTGGCCGTGCTCGCCCTTCCGGCGAGACGTCTGCTGATGATCGAGCGCTGATGGCACCGAGTTACCTGGTGGCCATCGCCCTGGTGCTGCTGGATCAATGGAGTAAGGCCTGGGCCCTGGCCCAGCTCAGCGGATCCGGTGTCAGGCCTCTACTGCCGGGCCTGGTTCAGCTACGGCTCGTGTTCAACACCGGAGCCGCCTTCAGCCTGATGGAGGGCAACGCTCTGTTGCTGGGGCTGGTGAGCCTGGCGGTGGCTGCAGGCCTTGTGTTCTGGATTCAGACCAGCGGCCCCCTCCGGCGCCTGCAGTGGATCGGCCTGGGACTGCTCCTGGGCGGAGCCATCGGCAATGGACTCGACCGCTGGCGACTGGGCAGCGTGGTCGACTTTCTGGAGTTCGTGCCGGTCAGCTTTCCGGTGTTCAACGTGGCGGATGTGGCGATCAACCTGGCCGTGCTCTGTCTGGCCTTCGACCTGCTACAGGAGCGGATCAGGCCATTGCGCTGAGGCTCTGCCGCGAGATCATCCAAGCAACCTGCTCTCCACTCGCCGCCCGCTGCTTTGAAACCCCCTGGTCGGCTCTGGCTCTGGTTGGGCGCTGCTCTGCTGCTCCTGGTGGTGATCACCGCGGTGCTGCAGGCGATCAACAATCTGCTGTGGCAGTTGAGCTATCTGCTGCCGAGCTGGCTGGTGGGCCCAGTGACCCTGCTGTTGTTCGGTGGCGCAGCGCTATTGCTGGCGCGTGTGGCCTGGCCCTGGCTGATGGCCTGGCGTCGCGGTGACTGGACAGGTAAGCGCCCAAGCAGCGCAACAGACTCCGAGCCTCCAGGCAACCGCCAGGAGGCTGCGCAGAAGAATCTGGAAGCCATCGATGCTCTGTTGGAGCGGATCCGCGATGACGTGCAGCGGGAGGCCTTACGTCAAGAACGGCAGAGGGTGGCTGAAGAACTGGAACGGGGGGACCTGGTGGTGGTGGTCTTCGGCACGGGCTCAGCCGGTAAGACCTCTCTGATCCGTGCCCTGTTGAAAGATGTCGTGGGTGAGGTGGGGGCAGCAATGGGATCCACCGCCACCACGACCAGCTACCGGTTGCGGCTGCGCAACCTCAACCGCGGCTTGAGACTGGTCGACACCCCAGGCATCCTCGAAGCGGGGGCCGAGGGTCAGCGCCGCGAACAACTGGCTCGCGATCAAGCGGCCAATGCCGATCTGCTGCTGCTGGTGGTTGATGGGGATCTGAGGGCAGCGGAAGCGGAGGTGTTCAACGCCCTGGCGGGCTTGGGGAAGCGCCTGCTGCTGGTGCTCAACAAGTGCGATCTGCGCGGCGAGCAGGAAGAGCGACGTCTGCTGGAGCTGCTGCGGCGCCGCAGCCAGGGTCGCATCGCTGCGGAGGATGTGCTCGCTGCCAGTGCGGCCCCTCAATCGGTACCGATGCCAGGCGGAAAACCCCTGCAGCCAGCGCCGGAAATCGATGCCCTGTTACGGCGCATCGCTCAGGTGCTCCACAGCGATGGAGAGGAGCTCATCGCCGACAACATCCTCCTGCAGAGCCGGCGTCTCAGCGACGCCGGTCGACGTCTACTCAGCGATCAGCGCCAATCCGACGCCGAAACGGTGGTGGATCGCTATAGCTGGATCAGCGCCGGAGTGCTGGTGGCCACGCCCCTGCCGGTGGTGGACCTGCTGGGAGCGGCCGCGGTCAATGCCCAGATGGTGGTGGAGATTGGACGGATCTATGGGGTCAGCCTCTCCCGTCAATCCGCCCAGGATCTGGCCGTGTCGGTGGGCCGCACGTTGGCCAGCCTCGGTGTGATCAAGGGTGGCCTAAGCGTGATCGGGGCTGCCTTGAGCCTGAATCTGCCCGCACTGCTGGTGAGTCGAGCCGTCCAGGCGATTGGAGCTGGATGGCTCACCCGCGTCGCCGGCCGCAGCTTCATCACCTACTTCCAGCAGGATCAGGATTGGGGTGATGGCGGAATCCAGGATGTGGTTCAGCGTCAATACGACCTGAACCGTCGGGAGTCGGCCTTGAAGGAGTTCCTGGCGGCGGCCCTCAGCCGTGTGGTGGAACCGCTGAAACAGCAGCAGAAGCAGGGGCAGTTGCCGCCGCGTCCGCCGGGACGCTGAGGCCCAGGGCTTCCGGTGGTGGGGGCTGCAAGGGTCCCCGCAGATCGAGCACGGTGATCAGAGCCAGGTAGGCCACTGCGATGGCAATGGAGATGGCTCCCGTCACGATGGCCACCCAGCGGCCGCGCACGGAGGGATCAGGCATCCGCGCTCTCCTCGAGGGATCGGCTCACCACCGCGGCCAGACGTTGCAGCTCGCTCAGACCGGTGTGGGGGTTGCCCATCACCGCCTTGAGGTGATGCCGGCCGCCGTAGAGGGGGCGGGAGAGCATCAGCTGACTCTCCAGGAGACGTTGGCGGGTGCGCAGTGACCAGCGCTCTGCCGCCTCTGGTGTCAAGCCCCGGGGGGTGAAGGCCAACAAATGCAAAGGTCCGGTGCGCAGGGTGAGAGATAGGGGCTCCAGCAAGCTCTGGAGATGGCTGCGGCGCTCAATCGCTGAACTGAGCAACTGCGCGATGCCCTGCTCCCCCAGCTGGCGCAGTCCCAACCAGAGCTTGAGCACCTCGGCAGGACGGGTACCCTGCAGGCCGCATTCACCGCCGTGGGCCTCGGCCCAACTGGGCTCCATATAGGGCAATCCAGTTCCAAAACACTGCGAGAGCAGCTGGGGTTGCTTGAGCAGCAACAGGGAGGAGGTTTTGGTGATGCCCAACAGCTTCTGGGGATTCACGGTGAGCGAATCGGCTTGATCGAGATCAGGCACCAAGGCGCGGTGGGAGGCGCTGAGCGCAAACACCGCACCGATCGCCCCATCCACGTGCAGCCAGCTGCCGTGTTCTCGGCAGAGCGAAGCGATAGAAGCAATCGGATCGATGGCACCGCGCACAGTGGTCCCCGCCGTGGCGACGACCGCCATCACCGGCAGTCCAGCGGCCTTGGCCTGGGAGAACGCAACGCTGAGGGCGTCGCCATCGAGGCAGCCCGCTGCATCAACACCGATGCAGTGCAGCACATCAGCAGGAAGCCCCATCACAGCGAGGGCTTTGGCCACCGAGACGTGGGCATCGGCGCTGCAGAACACCCGCAGGTCCTGACGGCAGTCCAAGCCAGTGCTGCGGCGGGCCACCACGAGAGCCATCAGGTTGCTGAGGCTGCCACCACTGGCGGCTACACCGCCGGATCCGTCTCCAAGACCCAGGGATTCCGCCATCCAGGCGGTCAGGCTGCGTTCCAGGCGGGAGAGGCTGGGGGAGAGCTCTTCAGCCAGCAGATTGTTGTTGAGGCCAGCGCAGATCAGATCCGCCGCCACCGAGGCGGTCAGGGGAGGGGGGTCTAGATGGGCCAGTGCTCCTGGATGCACCGGGTTGTAGGCCCCATCCATGACCAGCTGCAGGTCATCGAGGAGGGAGTGCAGCGGCAAGCCCTCGGCCAGGGGAGCCACCTGAGGCAGAACGCTCATCAGGGGCAGCGGCGAGCGCTCCGCTGAACTGCCCCACCATTGGCACAGCTGATCGACGGCCTGCTGGAGAAACGCGGCCAGCTGGGGATCGACACCAAGCGGGTCAGGGAAGCACGGCAACGCGCGCTGTGGCTCTGGCTGAGGAGCGTGAGCCAATGACCCGGGAAGAACAGCTCTCATTGTCCCGCGTGGGCGTGCCCACCGGGCCAATGGCATTGTTCAGTCAGCGCTGCTGCGCCCGCCTGAATCCAATGCTCTTGCTCAGCGACGATCTGCTGAACCTGTGGATGGGCCGGCTTCTGCGGCTGGCGGCAAGAGCGGGCGAGCGTGGTGAGGTGCCTGTGGCCGCAGTGGTTCTGGATGAGCAAGGTCATGCGGTGGGCTGGGGGAGCAACCAACGGCAGCGGGAGCAAAAACCCCTGGGACATGCGGAACTGATGGCGTTGGAGCAGGCGGCTCGGCTTCGGGGTGACTGGCGCATGAACGACTGCACCCTGCTGGTGACCCTGGAACCATGCCCGATGTGCGCCGGAGCCCTGGTTCAGGCCAGGGTGGGCCGGGTGGTGTTCGGAGCATCTGACAGCAAGCGAGGCGCTCTGGGGGGCTGCCTGAATCTCGCCACAGACCCCAGCGCCCACCACCAGATGGCGGTGGTGGGTGGTGTGTTGGCAGAGGCCTGCAGCCAACAGCTGGAGCTGTGGTTCAGGCGACGGCGGCAGCAACAGCAGGCGCTGAAGAGCGGAAGGCTGGCAGCTCCTGCTCAAGAAGGTTGAGCAGGAGATCCACGTTCTCCTCGCGGCTGTTGTAACCCATCAGGCCAATCCGCCAGACCTTTCCGGCGAGAGCGCCAAGGCCGCCGCCCACCTCGATGCCGTGTTTGTTCAACAGATGGAGGGTGAAGGCCTTGCCATCCACACCATCAGGAATCCGCACGGTGGTGAGGGTGGGCAAGCGCAGTTCACTGGGCACGTGCAGCTCAAGGCCAAGCCGCTCAAGACCACTCCAGAGGCGCTCGGCATTGCGGCGGTGGCGGGCCCAAACATTCTCGAGACCCTCTTCAGCGATCAAGCGCAGGGCTTCGCGCATGCCGAAATTCATGTTCACCGGGGCGGTGTGGTGATACACCCGGTCACTGCCCCAATACTGATTCAGCAGGCTCACATCGAGATACCAGTTGGGAACCTTGCCGCTGCGGGCCATCAGTTTGGCCTCGGCACGGGGACCCATGGAGAAGGGACCAAGGCCAGGGGGGCAGCTCAATCCCTTCTGGCTGCAGCTGTAGGCCAGGTCGACCTTCCAGTCGTCGAGGAACAGGGGAACCGCGCCAAGGGAGGTGACGGTGTCGAGCAGCAAAAGGCAATCGTGCTGGCGGCAGAGGTCACCGATGCCCTCCATCGGCTGACAGACGCCCGTTGACGTTTCGGCGTGCACAATCGCAAGAATCTTGGGCTTGTGCTGCTTCAGACCCGCTTCGATTTCCTCAAGGCTGAAGGCTTCGCCCCAGGGCTTCTCAATGGTTTGAACGTTGGCGCGGTAGCGACCGGCCATGTCCTGAAGGCGCAGGCCGAAGTAGCCCTTCACCGCGACGAGAACAGTGTCACCCGGCTCCACCACGTTGGCGATGGTGGCTTCCATGGCAGCCGAGCCCGTGCCACTCATCGGCAGGGTGAGGCGGTTATCGGTCTGCCAGGTGTAGCGCAGCAGTTCCTGAACTTCACCCATGAGGGCGACATACAGGGGATCGAGGTGCCCAATCGGCGATCGACTCAAGGCCTCGAGAACCGTGGGGTGGGCATTCGAAGGGCCCGGGCCCAAGAGCAGGCGCTCAGGCGTGTCGATCGGAGCTAGGGAGAGCCGATGGCGATCGGACACGGTCGCTGAGGAGGGAGCCAAGGCCTGGTTGGGGGCTGGGTGAAAGGAGACTACGCAGTCGCAGAAATGCGATCAGCGGGCGCGCACGTTGGTGTCGGCAAGGCCGCGGCAGAGGTGATCAAAGGGCGCACGCACCACGCTGTTGATGGCGTCGTTCGCAGCGACACCGGAGTCGAGCAGCTTTTCGCAGACCACATCGGCCATCAGAGCAATGCTGCGGACGGTGGGTCCGGTGGGCACCCCAAGGCTCTTGTAGGTGTCGTCGAGACCATTCAGGACCCGCTCATTCAGGATCGTGCTGTCACCGGCCACCAGGGCATAGCTGGCGTAGCGGAGGAAATAATCCATGTCGCGCAGGCAGGCGGCCCAGCGACGGGTGGTGTAAGCGTTGCCACCGGGCAACAACAGCTCGGGGTCCGACTGCCAAAGCCGCTGGCTGGCCTCGCGCACGATCTCGGCGGCGTCGCGGTTGATCAACTCAACGGCGCTGAGGCGCACCTGAGATTCCGAGAAATAGGTGGCAATCCGGTCGACCGCATCACGATCGAAGTAGCGACCGAGCTGGTCGTACCGACCGATCAGACCAGTGATGGCATCGCGCATGGCGTGAAGGATCGACGCACCTGTGCCGGAACGTAGCACCTGCAAACGCCCAGATCCCTTGCGATTGCATGGATCTGATCAAGTTGACAGAAACGGTTACGCAAGCGATTCAGACCTCACCAGTCGGCGTTTTGGTTACTACTGATACACAGGAAGGGGCTGGCCGCTCCGTACGGTCCCGCGAGCCCGGTTCCAGGCGGGCTTCCTCTCAGCCTCCAAGCGTTCACGTCATGGCCAAAACCGCCCAGGACGTCCTCCGTCAGATCAAGGACGAGGGCATCGAACTGATTGACCTCAAGTTCGTGGATCTCCACGGCAAGTGGCAGCACCTCACTGTGTGTGAGGACCTGATCGATGAGGCCGCCTTCAGCGAAGGCGTGGCCTTTGACGGCTCCTCGATCCGCGGCTGGAAAGCGATCAACGAGTCGGACATGGCGATGGTGCCCGACCCCAACACCGCCTGGATCGACCCCTTCTACAGCCACAAAACCCTCAGCCTGATCTGCTCGATTCAGGAGCCCCGCAGCGGCAAGCCCTACGCCCGCTGCCCACGCGCGCTCGCCCAGAAGGCTCTTGATTACCTGGGCTCCACCGGCCTGGCCGACACCGCCTACTTCGGCCCTGAGCCCGAGTTCTTCATTTTCGACGACGTTCGCTACAAAAGCGCCAACGGCTCCAGCTTCTACAGCGTGGATTCGATCGAAGCCCCCTGGAACACCGACCGGGTGGAAGAAGGCGGCAACCTCGCCAACAAGATCCAGCTGAAGGAGGGCTATTTCCCGGTTGCCCCCAACGACACCCTGCAGGACATGCGCAGCGAAATGCTGCTGACCATGGGTGCCCTGGGCGTGCCGATCGAGAAGCAACACCACGAAGTGGCCACTGCCCAGCACGAACTCGGCATCAAGTTCGCCGAGCTGATCAGCGCGGCCGACAACGTGATGATCTACAAGTACGTGGTGCGCAACGTTGCCAAGAAGTACGGCAAAACCGCCACGTTTATGCCCAAGCCGATCTTTGCCGACAACGGCAGCGGCATGCACGTGCACCAGAGCCTCTGGAAAGGCGGGCAGCCCCTGTTCTGGGGTGAAGGCACCTACGCCAACCTCTCGCAGACCGCCCGCTGGTACATCGGCGGTCTGCTGAAGCACGCCCCCAGCTTCCTGGCCTTCACCAACCCCACCACCAACAGCTACAAGCGCCTGGTGCCCGGTTTCGAAGCGCCGGTGAATCTGGTGTATTCCCAGGGCAACCGCTCCGCCGCCG
>Ga0194118_10000421_pt1 | contig 72239 bp, 77 predicted proteins | sample TA2MahsurfametaG_2_FD_148662 | JGI IMG/M metagenome (GOLD analysis project Ga0194118, IMG submission 148662) | Freshwater microbial communities from Lake Tanganyika, Tanzania - TA2015013 Mahale N5 surface | ecosystem: Environmental > Aquatic > Freshwater > Lake | place: Tanzania: Lake...
GGGTGGGGCGGAGGATTTCTGGCTCATCTGCACTCTCCTTGGGGTTACGATGAGCCAGAAATCCTCCGTTATTCAAATCGCCAATTTGGTCCCATAGGTGCTGACGCAGGACATCCTGTCCCCGCATCAACCAATGTCGCACTCTCGTCCCAAAACCCATTGGCAACCGTCAGTGGGCTTTTTGCATGGCCGAGCACCAGCGCTTGGCCAAATTGATTGGCAACACTCCGACCTAACCTACCCAGGGTCATAGCATTCAACGCAGCTGTGTGGTTTTTCGTGTTTGAGGGTTGTTTCGCAACGCCATCAAACCCGCTTCCATGCGGTCCGGCCACCGCGAACCGGGCGCGCAGGCTCTTACGGTCCGCGCCCGGTTCCGTCAGTGGCCTATGTCAGGTGATTACTGTAGAAGGACAGGATACGGAAACGCTGTAGTTCACAACCCCCCCGATGCACTGAATAATTGGGAAAAATGCTCACGCCGCCGCCTGCTTCTGCTCACGCTGAAAGCGCAGCCAGGTCACCGCCAGCACCGCCACCAGCAGCAGCGGGATGGACGCCCAATTCAGCGGCACCCAGCCGAAATGCTCGTGCAGGAAGCCGGCCAGGAAGCTTGCGGTCGCGGTGGTGCCGAAGACCAAAAAGTCATTCAGCGCCTGGGCCTTGCCGCGTTCATTTGGGCGGTAGCAGGTGGTGACCAGGTTGGTCGCGCCAATGAACAGGAAATTCCAGCCGACGCCATTCAGCGTCAGCGCAATACGGAAATGCCATTCATGATTGCCGGCAAGTGCGGTGAATACACCCAGCAAGAGCAGCGCAACACCCCAGAACATGACATTAGTGGTGCCATAGCGCGTGATCAGATTGCCGGTGAAGAAGGATGGCACGAACATCCCCATCACATGCATGAAGATCACCCAATGCGCTTCCGTATGCGGCAAGCCACAGGCCACAATCGCGAGCGGTGAGGCACTCATCAGGAAGGACATGATGCCAAAGGCCACCATGCCGGAAATCACGGCGGCGATGAACCGTGGCTGAGACGCGATTTCCAACAAGGGGCGCGGCGGCACGACTGCGCTGCCATCCGTCTTCTCGGCCGCTTCCTGCATGGACGGAAATTTGATGAAGCCCATGATGATGAAAACAACCGCATGAATCCCGATCAGCGCGATAAAGGTCGCGAGATAGAGCGGCAGGATTTGGTCATGCGAGAAGCGCACAATGCCGGGGCCGATTATGCCGGCCACCACCCCGCCCGCCGTCACCCAGGAAATCGCCTTGGCGCGATAGGATGCGGGCACAAGTTCCACTGCCGCGAAGCGATACATTTGCAAACTCGCCACCGCATAACCCAGGATCAGACCGCCCAGGCACATCAGCGCAAAGTTCGCGGTGTAAAGCCCAAGCGCCATAATCGCGCCGCCCACCATGCCGAAAATAGAACCGATCCGAAAACCAAAGCGCCTACCCATGCGCTGCATCAGGGCGGCGGCGGGGAAGACCGCAAGCATGATGCCAAGATGCTGCAAGGTGACGGGCAGCGTCGCCAGGTCTCGATTATGGTAGAACGTCACCACAGAAAGCGCGGTGGCGGCGAACATCAGCGTATTGCCGGCCTGACCAATGGCCTGACAACAAGCCAAGAGAAACAGATTCCGCCGCGCGGCGCCATCAAGTACAGTCATTCCAGGCACGCTTCCTTATGGCGTCTGATCCGCGTAGGTGGAATCACCGAAGCGGTGAAACAGCCGCCCAAATTTTAATGCTATCGCGTGATCCGTCGTGGTGGATCGCGCGATGGCGAAGATGATGCTAGACCGGAAGGCGGCGCAGGAAAAGCCGCTTTGTCAGGACCATAAGCCGCGCGCGGCGAGCCATTTCTGCACCAGTGCCGCTACCTGATCACTATTGCGGTCCATCATGATCATGTGGCTATTGCCGGTAATGCCGTGCTCCGGCAGGTCCACAATATCAACCATGCCTCCAGCGGCGCGGAGCGTTTCGGCAAAGGCGACACCACGCGCGCGAATATCGGGCCAGCGCGCATCTTCCCGGATGTAATCGCCATAGATCATCAGCACGGGAATATCGCGCAATTTGGCGATCTGCGCCGGATCACCAATGGAGGCTGGCTCCACCAACAACAAGGCGCACAGCGCATCCGGCCGGCGCTGCGCGGCATTCCAGGCAAAAAACCCGCACTGGGTATGTGCTATCACCATCGCAGGCCCGACACGCTGAAGCAGCGCATCACAGGCATCAAGGCTCAGTTCATCCGGCGTTGTGAAGCGCGGTACGATCTGGCGCATGAAATTGCGATAACTTGTATCGTCGGCGGGGAATTGATTGCCGCGCAGCACCTCCCCACGACGATAGAATCCAGGCCCGGCGCCAATCCGAAACCGCTCAAAGGGATTGTCTATCGGCAGCGTCAGCGCCGTGCCTCCAGTGATTTCTTGGATCAAGGACCAACCAGACCGGCCGCGCTCCACCGCATCACTCACATAAACCGGCCAGCCTTGGTGTAGAAAATAATGCTGCCAGCCTTCGCGGTCATCGGGCGTGGTTTCCCAACACACGCCGGACAAACCGCCGCCATGCCATATCAGCAACGGGTAGCGCCCACGTGGTGCGGTGGGGATCATATACTGCGCGTAAAGCGCACCGATCAGATAGGTGCCGTTGGGATCAACCTTGGCCGGCACGCCGCCCGGCGTGAAACGCACCTTACGCGCTGGCTGATCCGCAATGGTGCCTTCCCGTCCGCCGACATGAAAACTGCCCCAAGAAGCGAGGGAGACGGGCGCGGCCAAGATCGGCCTCAACGCCCGGTCAGGATGCGCTCCACCAATTGCTTCGCGGTCGGAATGAAGCCGTTCGAATAGAAAGGGTCTTGCCCGAAGCGATAGGCATTATGCCCGGCGAACATCAGGTTCTTTTCCAAGGCGCCATCATGGCTGACATCCTGCAAGGTCTTTTGGATGCAGAAGCTGCGCGGATCGGCGCGGCGGCCATTGTCGAAATCCGGTTCATGCTGAGACCAGTTGGAAAAGCGGCAGGCCGAAAGACAACCCATGCAATCCACCTGATCCTTGACGATTTCACGCGATTTTTCCGGCGTCACGAAAATCAGCGTATTGTCCGGCGTGCGCATGGCCTCCGTGAAGCCTTCCGCCTCCCAATGCGCGATGCGCGCCAGATCATGCGGCGTCACGAATACCGGGCGCTTGCGCGGCCCGACGCCATATTCTGACAGATGATCACCGATCGCTTCCGCCGTATAGGCGACCTGGCGTTCGTTACGGTCTTCCAATTCCCGCAGGAATTCATTGCGCACGGCAGAAGAATAAAATCCGGTGGGGGAGAAGGGCTGCAACAGCACATCACCCGGCTTCAGCATCAGCAGGCGCTGCTTCCAGGCATCGCTGATGGGGCTTTCCTGCGTGAGTAAAGGCCGCGTGCCGAATTGGAAGGCGATGGGGCCGAGATCAGGATGGTCGATCCAATCTTCCCATTCTTCCAGCCACCAGACGCCACCCGCCATGATGATCGGCACATCACCGAGGCCGAATTCGCCCATTTGCTGTCGCAATTTCAGCACACGCGGAAAGGGCGCTTCTGGCACTTTCGGGTTCTCACTATTGGAAAGCCCATTATGCCCACCGGCCAGCCAGGGGTCTTCATAAACGACGCCGCCGAGCCATTCGCGCGTCTTGTGATAGGAGCGCTTCCACAGTGCGGCAAAGGCGCGGGCAGAAGAAATGATCGGGTAGTAGTGAATGCCAAAATCCCGCGCCACTTCCGCGAGCTTATACGGCATGCCCGCACCGCAAGTGACGCCATGGATCAGGCCGCGCGCGCCTTCCAGTATGCCGCGCGCCACACGTTCCGCGCCGCCCATTTCCCACAGGATATTAGCATGGATGCGCCCCTTGCCGCCGGCCATATCCCAGGCGCGCTGGGCTTGGGCGATGCCGCCCTTGATGCCGTATTCAACCAATTCCTCATGCCGGTCGCGACGGGTTTTGCCGTGATAGCTCTGGCGGATGATTTCGCCATCCGCGTCATAGCTATCGGCATTGACGGCCGAGAAAGTGCCAACGCCACCGGCCGACGCCCAGGCCCCGCAAGTGCGCCCATTGGAAACGGCAACACCCTTACCGCCTTCCACGAGCGGCAGGACATCAACACCCCCCATCTTGATTGTATTGATGGCCTTCAAGTAACGGCGCTCCCCACTGAATGGACTGGGTAATAGGCCAAGCCCCGCCCCGGTAAAAGGGGGCGGGGGGCCGGTCGGGCAGGATCAATCGCCCCGCGGATGGTCACGGCGTTCGCGGCGTTCTCCACGTTCACCACCGCGACGGTCATCGCCTTCCGGGCGCGGGCGCTTGGCGCCAACCTGTTCGGTGATATCAGCCCCCGTCGCCTGATCCACGACGCGCATGGAAAGCTTTACCTTGCCGCGTTCGTCAAAGCCGATGACCTTGACCTTCACCTGATCGCCTTCCTTGACGATATCGGTGGTCCTGTTAACGCGGTCATTCGCCAGTTCCGAGATATGCACCAGCCCGTCCTTGGCGCCGAGGAAATTCACGAAGGCGCCGAACTCGGCGGTCTTCACGACCTTCCCCTTATAGATCACGCCAAGCTCGGGTTCCGCCACAATGCCCTTGATCCAATCAATGGCGCGCTGCGCGGCCTCCGTGCTGGTGGCGGCAACCTTGATGGTGCCGTCATCTTCGATATCCACCTTGGTGCCGGTCTGTTCCGTGATTTCACGAATGACCTTACCGCCCGAGCCGATCACGTCGCGGATCTTGTCCTTCGGCACATTGATCACCGTAATGCGCGGCGCGGTCGCCGCCACATCGGTGCGCGCCCCGGTCAGCCCCTTGGCCATTTCGCCAAGAATATGCAGCCGGCCCTCACGTGCCTGTTCCACCGCGATCTTCATGATTTCCGGCGTGATGGAGGTGATCTTGATGTCCATTTGAAGTGAGGTAATCCCCATTTCCGTCCCGGCCACCTTGAAATCCATATCGCCGAGGTGATCTTCGTCACCCAGAATATCGGAAAGCACGGCGAAGCCGCGATCTTCCTTGATCAGGCCCATCGCAATGCCCGCGCAGGCGCGCTTCAGCGGCACGCCGGCATCCATCATGGAAAGTGATGTCCCGCAGACCGTCGCCATGGAAGATGAGCCATTGCTTTCCGTGATTTCGGAGACAACGCGCACGGTGTAGGGGAACTTCTCCTTCTCCGGCAGCAGCGGATGGATGGCGCGCCAGGCAAGCTTGCCATGGCCCACTTCACGCCGGCCGGGGCTCCCCATGCGGCCCGTTTCATTCACGGAATAGGGCGGGAAATTATAGTGCAGCATGAAATCTTCCCGGTATTCACCGACCAGCGCGTCAATCACCTGCTCATCCTGCCCGGTGCCGAGCGTCGCCACACAGAGCGCCTGGGTTTCACCACGCGTGAACAGCGCCGAGCCATGCGCGCGCGGCAGCACGCCCACTTCTGCCATGATCGGGCGCACCGTGCGTGTGTCACGCCCGTCAATGCGCTTGCCGGTATCAAGGATATTATTGCGGACCACATCCGCTTCCAATTCCTTGAGCAAGCCCTTGGCCAGGTTCACATCAGCGCCTTCGGCTTCCAGCGTGGCGATGACTTGCTTCTTCACCGCGCCCACCTTTTCCTGGCGGAGCAGCTTTTGCGTTTCCGTATAGGCCACAGCCATATCGGCGCGGCCCAATTCGGCGATGCGCTTCTTCAGCACCACTTCGGCTTCCGAAGGCTCCGGCAGCGGCCAGGGTTCCTTGGCGGCAACTTCGGCCAATTCAATCATCGCCTGGATCACCGGCTGGAAGCCCGCATGGCCGAAGGTGACGGCGCCGAGCATAACCTCCTCGGTCAATTCGCTCGCTTCTGATTCCACCATCAAGACGCCTTCGGCAGTGCCGGCCAGCACCAGGTCCAGCGCGCTTTCCTTGCGTTCTTCCAAGGTGGGGTTCAGCACATAGGCGCCATTGATATAGCCAACGCGCGCCGCGCCCACCGGGCCGAAGAAAGGAATGCCGGACAGCGTCAGCGCGGCAGAGCAGCCCACCATGGCGACGATATCGGGATCATTTTCCAGATCATGCGACAACACGGTCGCAATCACCTGGACTTCATTGCGGAAGCCTTCGGGGAACAGCGGGCGGATCGGGCGGTCAATCAGGCGCGAAATCAGCGTTTCGGATTCGGAAGGCCGGCCTTCACGCTTGAAGAAGCCACCGGGGATCTTGCCGGCGGCGAAGGTCTTTTCCTGGTAATGCACGGTCAGCGGGAAGAAATCCTGACCAGGCTTGGCAGAGCGCGCACCAACGGCGGTGCAAAGCACAATCGTGTCACCCAGGCGGGCCATCACGGCGCCATCGGCCTGGCGGGCGATCTTGCCGCTCTCCAGAACCAGAGTCTTGCCGCCCCAGGCGATTTCCTTGCGAAAGTAATTATCGAACATCGTCATCCTCTCGGGCGCTGGCCAATGCCAGCGCGAACCACGCCGCGCTCCCTTTGGGCGACAGCGCGGCAGAAGGGGCCGAATGGCCCCGGAATGCGAAGCAGAGGGAGAAGACAGAAGCTCCGGGGAGTCCCGGTGGCGGGGCCGTTTTATCGGCGTCTCGGGCGGCATGGGGTGGGCCCATCGCGGAAAGGCGCGACGGAAAGGCCGCCCATGTGGCCGGAAACGCCGCGGTGGTCCCTATCCGAAGCCACGGCTTGAAACACTGTCTTGACCCGCAGCGAGCGCGGCGGTTGGCGCCCCGGCTTCCGGCCGGGCAACACCGAGAAGGCATATGGCCCGGATTGCGGGGAATTGCCACCAGAAACTTGCGGCGCGAGGTGGAAAGCGGCGGATTGGCGCAAAAAACTTTACCTCTCCGAAAGAACGGGGGTAGCCTTTGGCCGGGGCTTGGGCCGGACATGCTGAAAGATGCTGCCATGCGAAAGTTTTTAATTGCTCTATTCTTGCTGTCGGGCTGCGCCTCGGTCGATCAGCAGGGCAGCCCGCCGGCCGAGTACGGTATGCTGCTCAGAGCGGCGGGGCTTGGCATTCAAAAAGTCGTTCCAACCGGTGCGCCCTGGTGCATCGTTGAGGCGGCGCTGCGGCCCGTTTCCGACGATGCTTTGGGGGAGGAACGGCAACTTTAGTGGTGCGATTCATGCTGACCTATCCCCTGCCCAAAAAGCCCCAGCGCACCACTAGCCGTATATCTGGTGGGCCGATTCACGCCGCTGCCGGAAACCGCCAGCGGCGACGGGACTACGAGAAGCTATTCTGAGACAGGCTCCGGGGTCACGCCCATGGCTTGAATAGCTGACCCGGAAGAAAAGCAGGAAATCACGGACAAGCCAGAGGGGTAGGGTTAAATCAGAGTTTCCTGAACAAAAAAGGGGGCACCAAGCCCCCTTATTTCTGGCCAGCGCAACACGCCAAGCAGAACGCCTTACCGGCGCAGGCCCAAGCGACCAATCAGCGTTTCATACCGCTTCTGGTCCTTCTTCTTCAGGTAATCCAGCAGGCCACGGCGTTGGCCCACCAGCACGAGCAAGCCGCGCCGGGAATGGAAATCCTTGGAATGGGTCTTCAGGTGCCCGGTCAGGTTGGAAATGCGCTCAGACAGAAGTGCCACCTGCACTTCAGGGCTGCCGGTATCGCCGGCCTTGGTGGCGTATTCGGAAATAAGCGTCGTGCGACGCTCCGCAGTGATCGACATCGGATTTCTCCTCTCGTCCAGGCAGTGCCTGGCAATGGTTCAAGAACCGCCCTGACCCAACCAACGCTCTGGCTTCAGCAAGCCTTCTTCAAAGCGGGCAAGACCCATCAGGCGCCCTCCCACCATCGCCCTGGCCAAACCCCCGTCGGGATCAGCCTCACGCGGTACGCGGCCCGTGAATTCGACCAGCGGAATATGCTGGCCGTATGAGAGCTGCGCGGCTTCCGCTTCGGTGAGGGCCAGCGCCGGGATGTCGGCCAGCGCGGTCGTCACCGGCAGCAGAAGCGCCGGAGAAGCCCGGGGTGTATCGCCGGAAACGGCGATCTTGTCCAGGGCCACGGCATGTTTTTCGTGAAATGGACCGACACGCATGCGCCTGAGCGCCGCAATATGCCCAACCGAACCACAGGCCCGCGCGATATCGCGCGCCAGGCTCCGCATATAAACGCCCTTGCCGGATTCAACGAAAAACACTGCCGTATCGGGATCCGGGCGTTCAATCAGTTCAAACCGATCCACCCGGGCCGGGCGCGGCGCCATTTCCGGGATTTCGCCAGCGCGCGCCAGATCATAGGCACGTTCGCCCGCGACCTTGATCGCGGAGAATATCGGCGGCACCTGCATGATATCGCCGATGAATTGCGGCAGCGCGGCGCGGATGGCGGCGTCATCCGGCCGCGCATCGGATGCGGCGATCACCTTGCCATCGGCATCATCGGAATCCCGTGCTTCGCCGAATTTCAGCGTGAAGCGATAGGTCTTGGTGCCATCCATCACATAAGGCACGGTTTTGGTTGCCGCACCAAAGGCAATCGGCAGTACGCCGGTGGCCAGCGGGTCAAGCGTGCCGCCATGGCCGCATTTCTGCGCATTAAAGCCGCGTTTGCACAGCGTGACCACATCGGTCGAACCAACACCCGTTGGCTTGTCAATGATCAGCCAACCATCAAGGGCGATACCCTTTGGCTTCTTATGCGGGCGATGCTTACCGCCTGGCGGGCCCGGGCGCCTTTCGCGAGCCTCGCTCATGGCTTGTCGTCCCCTTCGGCCTTGGCTTGCAAATCACGCTGCACTTCGGGCCGGCGCATCACCTCATCTATATGCATCGCATAATCCAGCGCCGTATCAGGCTGGAAATGCAGGTCCGGTGCATATTTCAGACGCACCGCGTGGGAAACCTCCCGCCGCAGAAAGGAACTCACGCGCCTGAGGCCGGCCAGTTCTTCCTTGGTGACTTCCCGCCCAAGTGCCGCGACAAAGGCAGTCATGTGTTTCAAATCCGGTGAGGCACGCACCTCCGTCACGGTCACATGCAAACCCTGCAAGGCGGGATCGCGGAATTCTTCGCGGGCGAAGGTGGCGGAAAGCGCATGTCGCACTTCTTCCGCCACGCGCAATTGGCGCTGGGAAGGACCTTCCGCCCGGCCGTGATGCTGACGCTTGCTCATGAATGGTGGCTTTTAGTACTTTGAACGGCGGAGCAGAAGCGGATTGAAAAACCTAACACAAGATATTGCAACGAAGAGGTCAGGGCGCCGAGTAAAAGTGGCGTATCCAGCATAAGCATCAAAACCTCAAACAGCTGGTCTCCTGTGCGCCAGGTCGTTGGCCTAGTCATTATCGAGTATAAGTCTAAAGTTCCGATGACAGAGGCGACCACTGTGACACCGCCAGAAAGCAGCCAAAGCACAACGAAAACGCGTTCACGAAACGGGCGTTGCAAAATAGCGTCTCCTACGGACCAGAGAATTACCATTACCTAGAGGGAGTTAGCGTACTCACGCGTTTCAGCCCAGGCTTGCCAGAAAGGCAGGGCGGTCGCGGCCTTGGCTCAGCCCGCTATCGTCTCCGTCTCATAGCATTCGATCTGATCGCCAACGCGGATATCTTCGTAATTGGCGAAGGACATGCCGCATTCCAGGCCATTGCCGACTTCACGTACATCATCCTTGAAGCGGCGCAGCGTGGACAATTCGCCCTGATGGATCACGACGCCATCGCGAAGCAGACGCACGCCCGCGCCGCGCTTGACCTGACCTTCAGTGATGCGGCAGCCGGCCACCTTGCCGATGCGCTTGACGTCGAAGACCTGCAAGATTTGCGCATAGCCCAGGAATTTTTCGCGCTGCACGGGGGCCAACTTGCCCTTAACCAGCTTTTCAATGTCATCCGCAACTTCATAGATGATCGAGTAGTAGCGGATTTCGACCCCCTCGCGCTGCGCCAGATCACGCGCCTGCGATGTGGCGCGCACATTGAAGGCAACGATCACCGCATCCGATGCCTTGGCCAACTGGATGTCGGATTCAGTGATCTGACCCACCGCGCTATGCAGCACGCGCACGCGCACTTCTTCATTGCCAAGCTTGCCGAGTGTGACACCAATGGCTTCAGAACTGCCCTGCACATCGGCCTTCACCACAACAGCGACTTCTTTCTGCTCACCCGCCTGGATGCGGGCCAGCATATCGGTCAGGCTGCTACGGCCAGCGCCAGCAGTGGCGGTGGCCTTTTCGCGCAGCTTGCGCTGGCGGAATTCAGAAACCTCCCGCGCGCGGGCTTCGTTTTCAACAGTGATGAAATTCTCACCCGCCGTCGGCACGCCGGAAAGGCCGAGGATTTCCGCCGGCAATGCCGGCCCGGCATCCTTCAATTGGCGGCCCTTATCATCCAACATCGCGCGAACGCGGCCCCATTCGGCGCCGGCCACCACAATATCGCCCTGCTTCAGCGTGCCCTTTTGCACTAGCACGGTCGCCACCGGACCACGCCCGCGGTCTAGCTTGCTTTCAATCACTGTGCCTTCCGCAGCGCGGTCCGGATTGGCGCGCAGGTCAAGGATTTCCGCTTGCAGCGAAATCGCTTCCAGCAGCTTGTCGAGATTGAGGCGTTGTGTAGCGGAAACCTCTATCTCCTGGGTTTCACCACCCAGGCTCTCCACCACAACCTCGTGCTGCAGCAATTCCTGCTTCACGCGTTCGGGCTTTACGCCGGGCTTGTCAATTTTGTTGACCGCGACAATCAGCGGCACCTTGGCCGCGCGCGCGTGGCGAATGGCTTCCACCGTCTGCGGCATGACACCATCATCTGCCGCCACCACCAGCACCACCATATCGGTGACCGATGCACCACGCGCGCGCATGGCGGTGAAGGCTTCATGGCCTGGCGTGTCAATGAAGGTGACCCGGTCACCGGCCGGCACCGTGATCTGATAGGCGCCGATATGCTGCGTGATGCCGCCCGCTTCATGGGCGACAACATCGGTTTTTCGGAGCGCATCGAGAAGGCTAGTTTTGCCATGGTCCACATGGCCCATGATGGTGACCACGGGTGGGCGCGGCAGCAATTCCGTATCCATATCCTGCGCGCCATCCAGGCCGATTTCGACATCGGCTTCACTGACACGCTTCACGCGATGACCGAATTCCTGTACCACCAATTCGGCGGTATCGGCATCAATGCTTTGCGTGAGTGTGGCCATCACGCCCATGCGGAACAGGGTTTTCACTACCTCCCCGCCGCGCGCGGCCATGCGATTCGCCAATTCCTGCACGGTAATGCTCTCCGGCACCACCACTTCGCGCACCACGCGTTCCGTGCCGGACCGCAGCCGCGCCAATTCCTGTTGGCGGCGTTCACGTTCACGCGCCCTGCGGACAGAAGCGATGGAGCGCGTCCGCTCATCCTCACCTTCCAGCGCAGCGGCGACGTCAATGCGGCCTTCACGGCGACGATCAGCACCGGGCGGCGATTTCTTAACCGGCGCGGGCGCCAGCCGCTTAGCCGGGCCCGCTGCCGCACCAGGACGGCGCAGCGCTGGGCGGCGTGGTCCATCCTCATCATCATCGGACGGAGCGCGGGCCTTGAGCGTGAGTTTGACCGGCGGCTCTGACGGCGCTGCGGCCTTACGCGCGGGCGCACCAGCGGGGCCGCGACCTAGGGCTGCGGCGGGTGCTGCGGCTTGTGGTGGCGACGCTGGCCGACGCGCGGTTTCTAAGGCGGCGCGGTCTACCTGCTCCGCACGGCGGGCGGCTTCTTCCTTGGCGCGGGCTTCTTCTTCCACGCGGCGCGCGGCTTCTTCGGCGGCAGAGCGCACCATCAGCGCTTGGCGTTCACGGTCTTCCCGCTGGCGCGACGCCTCGTTGCGACGGTTTTCTTCCAGCACCCGTTGACGCATGGCGAGTTCAGCCTGCGTCAAGGGCCGGCCTGTGCTGGTGGTGCGGGCGGCTTGGCCTCCGCCACCTTCGCGGCCACCGGCACCTGGGCGCCCAGGCGGGCCACTGGCGCGGCCGGTGAGCGGGGGTGCCATAGGCGCGCGGGCTGAACTTGGCGCTGGGGGCGCAATGGCCGCCGGAGCGGGTCGCGAGGCAGGTGCGAGTGCCTCGGCGTCGGGCGCGGCGGCTGGCGGGGGGGTCACTTCGTCGGGCGCTGCCACTGCCGGATTTGCTGCGGGCGGCGGGGCTGCCGGTGCTGGCGCCGGCGCGGCAGGCGCTTTCGCGACGGATGCCGGCCTTAGTGCGGCAGCAGGTGCTGCCGGGGTAGTGCCAACCCCGCGTGCGGCGGGCACGCCAATGCCGGGCCGCACTGTGCTTGGCGCCACGACGCGCTTTTTCACGACCTCGACCTGTACGGTCTTGGATCGGCCATGGCTGAAGGATTGGCGGACGCTGCCCGCATCCACCGTCTTGCCAAGCTCGAGGCGTCCGCCGGGCCGAAGGCTCAGCCTGCTTTTACCCGCGTCCTGCTCGTTCTGGTCACTCATTCGCCGCTTTGAACCCGATTATCTGATACACATTGAGCCGCCGCATAAACCGGACAGCCTTAGGATTTAGACACTATTTGGCGGGGAAAGGCCAGAAAGCCTGCCCGCTTCAGACCGGATGGCATCCGCCAAACGGCCTGGCGCAACCGCCACATGAACAATGTGGTCACGCCCAAAAACCCGCCCCAATTCAGCGGCGCAAAGCGGCGCGATCGCCGCCACGCCAGCGCCCATGAGGCGTTCACGTTCTGCTGGGCTGCCATCCTTGGCCTGCACCAGCAAGGCAATTCGATCCGCGGCGCCCCATTCCCGCACCGCCTGCCAGCCCGCCACCGCCTGACCCGCCCGGCGCGCAAGCCCCAGCAGATCGGCAATTCTGGCACCCAGCCCCTGTTGCAGCAGCCCCGCCAGCCCGGGCGGCACCACCACAGGACCACGCGCCGCACGCGTGAAGACCCCCCGGCTGATGGCGCCTTCTAGCACATCGCCTCGCGCGCTCAACCACATTCCCCGCCCTGGCAGTCTTTCGGCCAAATCCGGGATGATTTCACGCCCCGGCCCCAGCACAAAACGGATCATCTCCGTCTTGGGCAGGCTTTCTCGCGTGACAATACAACGGCGAAGCGGCCCCTTTTCGGGCTTATCTTCCTCCGGCAGGGCGGTGGCTTCGCTCAGGGCTCTGCCTCATGCCTCATCGCCGAGCCAGCCGGCACGACGACGCGCTTCCATCACGATGGCATTGGCCGTTTCCTCATCCACCGCTTCGGCGCCGAGGATTTCGACCAGTTCATCCCCGGCGAGGTCAGCCAGGTCTTCAAGCGTCTTCACGCCCTTTTCGCCAAGCGCCACCATCATGGCCGGCGTGAAGCCGCCCACTTCAATCAACACATCATCCACGCCAAGGTCACGGCGTCTTTCATCCATTTCGGCATCTCGCTTTTCGATGAAGGCTTCAGCGCGACGCTTCAATTCTGCGGCGACACTTTCATCAAAGCCTTCGATCTCCGCCAATTCCTCATCCGGCGCCTGCACAATGTCTTCGATGGAACCGAAGCCTTCCTGCACCAAAAGCCCCGCGATCACATCATCCACGTCAAGCGCTTCAACAAACAGCCCGGTGCGGCGGCGGAATTCTTCCTGGCGGCGTTCGCTTTCCTCGGCTTCCGTGAGGATATCCATATCAAAGCGCGTCAGCTGCGACGCGAGGCGCACATTCTGTCCGCGGCGCCCGATGGCGAGGCTGAGCTGATCATCCGGCACCACCACTTCCACACGGCGGCCTTCATCATCCAACACAACCTTACTGACTTCAGCGGGGGCAAGCGCATTCACAATGAACGTCGCCTGGTCCTGCGACCAGGGGATGATATCAATCTTTTCGCCCTGCAATTCTGCGACCACCGCCTGCACGCGCGACCCGCGCATCCCAACGCAAGCGCCCACGGGGTCAATCGAGCTATCACGGCTGATCACCGCCATCTTGGCGCGGCTGCCGGGATCGCGCGCTACCGCCTTGATTTCGATGATGCCATCATAAATTTCCGGCACTTCCTGCGCGAATAGCTTCGCCAGAAAACCAGGATGGGTGCGCGAGAGGAAAATTTGCGGCCCGCGCGGTTCTTCCCGCACGTCATAGATATAGGCGCGCACGCGATCCCCATTGCGGAAGGCTTCGCGCGGGATGGTTTCATCGCGGCGGAGCAGCGCTTCGGCGCGGCCCAGATCAACCATCAAATTGCCGTATTCGGTACGCTTGACCGTGCCATTAATGATTTCGCCAACGCGGTCCTTGTATTCCTCGAACTGCTTGCGGCGTTCCACTTCACGCACGCGCTGCACAATCACCTGCTTTGCCGTCTGCGCGGCGATGCGCCCGAAATCAATCGGCGGCAGCGGGTCCATGATGAATTCGCCAAGCCCAATGCCCGGCTTAATCTTTTGCGCAATGCGCAAGGGGATTTGCGTCGCTTCGTTTTCAACCGGTTCGGCTTCCACCACTTCGGTGAAGCGTTCCAGCTTCACGCGGCCATCCTTGCGGTCAATGGTGGCGCGGATATCCTTCTCTAGCCCGTATTTGGCGCGACCGGCTTTTTGGATCGCCTGTTCCATGGCCTCCAGCACTTCCTCACGCTCGATCATTTTCTCGCGTGCGACGGCATCGGCCACTTGCAGCAATTCCGGACGGGCAATGGCGATATCAATGGCCATGGCGCATTCTCCTCAATGGGTCATACTGGTTGGGGCGGTGGCTTTCGCCGTCGCCGCGATCAATTCATCGGTCAGCACAAGCTTGGCGCGGCGGATATTGCCGCGCGGCAGCATCACTTCGCTGCCATCATCAAGCTTGAGCCGTGCTTCGGCGTCATCCGCACCTAGGGCGATGCCACGAAAACGCTTGCGGCCATCCATGGGGATCGAAAGCTCCACCGTCGCGATATGGCCGGCGAAGCGGTTCCAATCCTTGGTGCGCGTCAGCGGGCGATCAATCCCGGCGGAGGAAACCTCCAGCATCCACTCGACCCGGATCGGGTCCGCGACATCCAACACCGCGCCCACGGCATGGCTGATGGTTTCGCAATCATCCACGGTGAAGGGCGCTTCATCGGCGCGGTCCGCCATGATCTGCACCACGGGGCGTTCCTTGCCGGAAACCTGCACACGCACCAATTCATAGCCAAGCTGCGTCAGGACGGGCAGGATCGCTTCCGCGATGCGGGCTTCAAGCCCTTCGTGATGAGGAAGATCAGACTGCAAAAACAAAAAAGGCGGCCCTTTTTAAGGCCACCCCCCGTAGGTCGGATGGTATGATTTTTCTGACCTTATCCCTAACGCCGCCAAAAGGCAAGGGCTGAACAGAAATATAGGAATCAGGCGCAGGTTACCCATATCGCTCGCAGGAATAATCGCATGACAGTGACGCCCACCCCAAGATTGATCCCTCGCCGAGCCTTGGCTGGCCTGGTGCTGCCACTGATTGGCCTTGCCGCCGCTCCGGCCCAGGCAGCGCAGGTTTTTCGCTTTGACCATACCCAGGGCAGGCTGGAATTCATCGCGCGGCATCTGATGGTGCTGACCTCGACCGGCCAGTTTTCCCGCTTCACCTGCGAATTGACGCTTGATCCCGATAGGCCCGAGACAGCGCGTGTTGCGGTGCAGGTGGAAACCGGCTCCATCGCCCATGCCTATCCTGGGGCGGCGGATTTATTGCGCTCGCCCGCCTATTTCGATGTGGAACGCTGGCCGATTGCGCGTTTTTCCGCCCGCGCCAAGCCAGGTGGGCGGATTGAGGCGTTTGAACTCGCTGGTCCCTTGGAAATGCGCGGCGTGACCCAGCCGGTCACCATGCAGGCCAAGCTTTCCGGGCGGCGGCGCGATGCCGCAACCGGGGCCGAGATTGTGGATTGCACCGCACGTGGCGAGATCAGCCGCTCAGCCTTCGGCATGACAGCTGATACCTTGGCGACGGGAGATCGGGTGCAATTGGCGGTCTCGGTCAGCCTGGCGATCGGATAAGGCCTTGGCGGCTGACGCTCCTCAGGGATGGCCGGTGGCACAACGGCGCCTGCATTGGGCCATGGCGGGTTTGGTGGCAGTGAATTTCCTGCTGGCCTTGGTGATGGTGACGCTGCCGCTTTCAGCGCTTTTGGCGAAGATTCTGACCTATCAGCTGCATAAGAGTTTGGGCTTGCTGCTGATCCCGCTATGGGTCTGGCGGCTTTGGCTTTTGACGCGACGTGGTCGGCCCGCGCGTGTCACGCTGCCCGGCTGGCAGCAAGGCGCCGCGCGGCTAGGTCATGGCGCGCTTTATGCGCTGCTGATTGCCGTGCCGGTGCTGGGCTTTCTGAGTGCAGCAGCAGCGCCTGTGGCAGTGGAAACCGCGTTCTTCTTGATCCTGCCAATTCCGCACCCCATCGCGCCCGATCAGGCGCTTTATGGGGTGCTGCGGCCTTTGCATCAGGGCGCCGCTTGGGGCTTAGTGGTGATGGCACTTGGTCATGCTGCGATGGCGATCCGTCACCATCGGCGGGGCCTGCCGATCTTGCGGCTCATGTGGCGCGGTAGCTAAGCGCCTGATCGGCCGAAGCTGCGCGATCAGCGCGTGGCGCCTCGTACTATCAGGCCGCGTCTTCGCGACGCTCTTTTTCGCGCGGCTTGACATAGGCAATAGCGGCATGTTCGGCGCAATAGGGCTTACCGGCGAGGGGATCAGCCTCGCAGAAGCGGAATTCTGGGGTGCCGGGCTCGCCAATCGGCCAGCAGCAATTGCGTGAACCGCCAAGTCGTGGGCGCGGCGGCGCAGGGTTGCGCGCCAGTGCTGGAGGTGGTGCGACCAGCACCACCGGGGCGGCTTGCGGCGGCGGCGCCTGAGGGCGCATCACCGGCGCGCTCGGCATGGGCCTGGCGACCGGGGCCTGACGCGGCGGGCGCGGGCTTGGCGTGGTGCGCCGTTCCTGCGGGTCGCGCCGGATCGGGCTTGGCCGGGAAGACAGGTTCAGCCGATGCGCCTTGCCAACCACGGCATTTTTCGAAATCCCCATGCGGCGACCGATTTCCGCGGTCGAAAGACCTTCGGCCCAGAAGGCGCGCAGTCGTTCAATCGCTTCTTGCGTCCAATCCATGAAGCAACCCCCTTTGATCTCCCCAACACAAGATACGGTAGGGGAAAGGGGGCTGAGGCACAAGTTCTATGATCGATGACTCAAAAGAAATCTGTGGAAAACACCCCCTTGGCCTTGTCAGCGGCGGTTCTGGGGGTTCCCATGCGCCATGACCAAAGCATTTTCTGCCAGCAACTCGGCGATGCCGCTATCACCAGCGGCAAGGGGCGCCTCAAGCAAATCCTGGCCCTGGCGGCGCCGACTAGCTTGTTGGTCGCAACCCAGATCATCGCGCAATTGATCGAGCCCTGGCTGGCGGCGCGGCAGGGCCAGGCGGCGCTGGCGGGCTGGGCGGTGGTGCTGCCCTTGACCCTGCCGCTGTCCCAAATGTCGGCGGGTGCGATGGGCGGAGGTGTGGTTTCCGCCATTGCGCGCGCCTTGGGGGGGCGGAAGGCGGGATGAGGCAGCCGCCCTTGCCTTTCATGCCCTGACTATCGCCACCGCCGGCGCGGCGCTTTTTGCGCTGCCCTTTTTGATGCTTCCGCGTGCGATCCTGGGCTTGATCGGCGGGGCGGGCGCGGCCGAGGCTGGCGCTGCCTTTGCCGCCTGGACCTTTGGCGCGGGCGCGCTGCCGGCCTGGCTACCCAATACCTTGGCGTCCATCCTGCGCGGCGGCGGGCGGCATGCGCTGGCAGCGCGCGGCGTGGTGGGGGGCTGGGTGATCTATCCGCCGCTTTCCTGGGCTTTCATGGAACCTCTGGGCTTTTGCCTTGCCGGCGCCGGCATGGCCTTCGCGCTCAGCATGAGTGCTTCCGCGCTGATCATGGCGCTTGTGGTGCTGCGCGGCGGCGCGGGGTTTGTGCCGGATTTCCGCGCGCCGCTCAGGCAGGCGCACTTTGGGCGCATCCTGGCGGTAGGGCTGATTGCCTGCGTCATGGCAACCCTCGCGAACTTGGCGACTATTCTGGTGACGGCGCGCATCGCAGCACACGGGCCGGCGGCGATTGCCGCCTATGGCATTTCCGCGCGCATGGAATTCTTGATGATCCCGCTGGCTTTCGGCATTGGTTCCGCCCTCACGGCCCTTGTTGGACGCGCGGTGGGTACCGGGGATTGGGGTGAAGCATGGCGCATCGCCTGGACCGGCGGTGCTGTGGCCTTTCCAGTGACGGGGGTGATCGGCCTTGGCATTACGCTTTTCCTGGCCCAAGTGGCGGCGGCCTTTGCCAGTGACGCCGAGGTGGCGGCGATTGCGACCGAGGCGCTGGCGATCATTGGCTGGGCCTTGCCGGGTTTTGGCTTGGGCATGGCGCTCTATTTCGCCGCCATGGGGGCGGGGCGGATGCGCTGGCCGGTGCTGGCGGCCCTGACGCGCGTGGGGCTTGCCGTGCTGGGGGGCGCCTTGCTCATGGATGCGGCGGGGCTTGGGCTACAGGGCCAATTCATTGCGGTGGCGCTTGGCATTTCCGCCTATGGGCTGATTTGCGCGCTTGCGGTCCGGCCTGGGGTTTGGCCGGGAAGAATTAAAGCATTTTCGAGCCAACTGGACGCACTTGGCGGCTCGGAAAATGCGACCCAACAAACAAGCCGAGCCGTTCTGCCGCGCCCCGGCGCGGCGATACGGCGAGGCCACCTCTTCACGCGCGTGGCGCTGCGCGCTACCTCTCCGCATTAAGAGCAGATCGCGTTCAGATGGCATCACCTGAACGCGTGAAGATGCTCACGAAACAAAGCTCCAGAGCGGGTTGCGTAAACCCAGGTGAACGCAACATGCTCCAGAAAACGCGGACCCGATGGGCGAGACATGACCAGCAGCAGTGATATCCGTGCGACCTTCCTGAATTACTTCCGTCGCAATGGCCATGAGGTGGTGGAAAGCAGCCCGCTGGTGCCGCGCAACGATCCGACACTGTTGTTCACCAATTCCGGCATGGTGCAGTTCAAGAATGTCTTCACCGGCCAGGAAAGGCGCCCTTATTCCCGCGCCACCACGGCACAAAAATCCGTCCGCGCTGGGGGCAAGCATAATGACCTTGATAATGTCGGCTATACCGCGCGGCATCATACGTTTTTCGAAATGCTCGGCAATTTCTCCTTTGGCGACTACTTCAAGGAACAGGCCATCCCCTATGCCTGGGAATTGCTGACCAAGGATTTCGCGCTGCCCAAGGACCGGCTTTTGGTCACAGTCTATTCGGAAGATGACGACGCCGCCGCCATCTGGAAAAAGGTCGCGGGTATCGCCGATGATCGCATCATCCGCATCCCGACATCGGATAATTTCTGGCGCATGGGCGATACCGGGCCCTGCGGCCCCTGTTCCGAGATTTTCTTCGATCATGGAGACAAGATTTTCGGCGGCCCGCCTGGCAGCGCCGATCAGGATGGTGATCGCTTCATCGAAATCTGGAACCTGGTTTTCATGCAATTCCTGGAAGAGCCCGCGGGGGTGCGCAACCCGCTGCCGCGACCTTCCATTGATACCGGCATGGGGCTTGAGCGCTTCGCCGCCATTCTGCAAGGCAAGCACGATAATTACGACACGGACACCTTACGCGCGATCATTCTGGCGAGTGCGGAAGCGACCAGCCAGGGCCCGGATGGGCCGTTCCGGTCGAGCCACCGCGTGGTGGCGGATCATTTGCGCGCCGGCGCCTTTCTGATTGCCGATGGCGTGCTGCCTTCCAATGAAGGCCGCGGCAATGTGCTGCGCCGCATCCTGCGCCGCGCCATGCGCCACGCCCATATGATGGGATCGCGTGAGCCCTTGATGCATCGCATCCTGCCATCCCTGATCCGACAAATGGGCACGGCCTATCCGGAATTGGTGCGCGCTGAGGGACTGATTGCTGAGACCCTCAGGCTTGAAGAAACGCGCTTCAGTTCGCTGCTGGAGCGTGGCCTCCATTTGCTGGCGGAAGAAACCGGCAAGCTTGGATCAAGCCAGACCCTGCCAGGTGAGGTTGCCTTCCGCCTGTATGATACTTTCGGCTTCCCCTTGGACCTGACGCAGGATGCCTTGCGTGGCGAAGGTCGTGCGGTGGATGTGGAAGGCTTCAATGCCGCCATGGCGGAGCAAAAGCGCCGCGCCCGCGCTGCCTGGGCCGGCAGCGGGGAAGCGGCGACTGAAAGCCTCTGGTTCGATGTGCAGGAAAAGATCGGCGCCAGCGAATTTCTCGGCTATTCCACTGAAGTTGCGGAAGGCGAGATCACCGCGCTCGTGGTGGATGGCAAGGTGGTGGATCACGCCGCGGTTGGCACGGAAGTGGCAGTGCTGCTGAACCAGACGCCATTTTATGCCGAAAGCGGTGGCCAGGTCAGCGATACCGGCGTGATGGTCGCGGGCGATGCCTGCCGCATTGAGGTTCGCGATACGCAAAAGAAGCTCGGCAATCTTTTTGTGCATCTGGGCAAAATTATGCGTGGCGAAGCGAAGCCCGGCATGGCGGTGAGTGCCACGGTGGAGCATGCGCGGCGTTCCAATATCCGCGCGCATCATTCGGCGACGCATTTACTGCATGAGGCGTTGCGCCGCCGACTTGGCACGCATGTCGCGCAAAAGGGCAGCTTGAATGCGCCGGATCGGCTGCGCTTTGATGTTTCTCACAACAAACCCATGGGCGCCGAAGAACTCGCCTGGGTGGAAGCCGAGGTGAATGCCCGCATTCGCGAAAATGCCGAGGTGATCACGCGGCTGATGACGCCGGAAGCAGCCGTGGAAGCCGGCGCCATGGCGCTGTTTGGCGAAAAATACGGTGAGGAAGTGCGCGTGGTTGGCATGGGGTATGACCCGGCGGCGACCGACAAGCATGGCGTCTATTCCTTGGAACTTTGCGGCGGCACGCATGTACGGCGCACCGGTGACATCGGCCTGTTCAAGATCATCGCCGAAGGCGCGGTCAGCGCCGGCGTGCGGCGCGTGGAGGCAGTGACGGGTGATGCCGCACTCGCTTACATCAATGAAATGGAAGAAAGCCTGACGGCGGCGGCAGCGGTCTTGAAGGCGCAGCCGGGCGAATTGGCCGGGCGCATCGCGGCACTGGTGGAAGAACGGCGCAGGCTGGAACGCGATGTGGCGGAGCTGCGCAAGAAGCTCGCGACCGGTGGCGGCGGGGCGGAGATTGAGGAAGTGGCCGGGCTGCGGCTTTCGCTGCGCGATCTGGGTGAAGTGCCGCCGCGTGATTTGAAGGGCCTGGCTGAGGCCATTCTGAAGGGCGGCAGCGCCGATGTGGTTGCGCTAATCAGCACGGCGGAAGGCAAGGCGAGCATTGTGGTTGCCGTGGCCGAAGCCGCTAAGGGCCGTGCCGATGCGGTGGCGCTGGTGCGCGCGGCCTCGGCCGCTGTTGGTGGCAAGGGCGGTGGCGGGCGGTCCGATATGGCGCAGGCCGGCGGGCCTGAGGCCGCGAAGGCGGCAGAAGCGCTGGCGTCGGTGAAGGCCGCTTTGGCGGGGTAGATTTTTGGGCTTGGCCCTATGCTCCTGGCGGGGCCGAGCTGAACCTGAGACTTAAAACTGCGCGTTATGACCGATATTCGGATATGGATCGACCTGTCGCATGCCGAGCGTGCCGCCATGGCGATCGGCGATAGGCTGATCGCGCTTCGCACCAAATACGCGCTTGGCGCTTCTGATATTTCCGGGAAGTCGTGATAACGCCGACAAGGCTGCTGCATAGCCATCCGGTGATCAACTTGAATACGCAGTACATTTATTGAAGCGACTTTGGTTTGCTGGCAATCTATCTCCACGAACAGTTGCATTGGTATGTGACCTGGTATTCCCATAAGCGTAGCGATCAGTGGCGCGGGGTATGGGCCGCACTGGGAGGCCGCTATCCTGATCCACCCATTGGGGGCGGCGAAGGCGCCGATACGCTTTCCTTAACGCATCTCCATCTGATGGTGAATTGGCTGGAAATTGAGGCGCTCAGCAGCCTGATTGGTAGAGAGGCTGCACGGGCGCATGTTACGCAGCTGCATTATTGCCGCTGGATTTATGTAAGTGTCCTGCGGGATTGGGACGCGTTGAAGCGGCTTTATGAGCCACATCAATTGGTGCCGATCCTCCCGGCCCATAAAATGAGCACAGAGGATCTTGCGCTTGCGGCGCGGATGAACGAGGCTTGAGGAAGTCAAAGCCATATTAGGATTGGACGAAAAAAGCCGCCCTCACTGTAAGTTTTTTAAATTTTTCACGAATTTCTTCTTTTATTAATCGCGTGTACAGGCAACATCGCAATTACGGTTATTGCGAAACCCGCCCAAAACTGCTGCTCATCTGACAAGCTCCTACAAAAAAAGAGTCCATGGCAGGCCCAATTAGTCCGACGCTCATCCCCATCAATACCCATTTCCCGTAGATACGCGTCATCGTCTTCCATTCGAGGGAGATCTCAGGAGAGAGAGCCTCACTAAAGGTACTCGTTTTGAGCGAGCAAAAAATAAATTCCTCCCATCAATTGGCGCTAATTCTCCCGGCCCCTGAGACAAGCCTGCAGGAATTTACCCTTACTGCGTTGGGGCTGACGGGCGTGATCCAGCGCCCTTCGCCTCACATCTCACAAAGCGTCAGCGTGCGGCCTTCGATCAGCGGCGCGTAGGAATCGCGCACCCTAGCCAGGCGCGGGTTCTTGGTATGCACATCCACCGCCGTGCGATCCTGATAAACTTCGCACAGCATGACGCGGCTTTTGTCATGCGCACCGTCCTTGTCGAGCGGTTGCAGCACATCAAAGCGCTCACAGCCGCGTTCTTCCTGCAGCGTCAGGCGGGCATGTTCGCGGATGATGTCATCAAAGACAGCGTGCTGACCTTCCTTGATCTTGAATTCAACGATGATGGCGATTTTGGGCATGGGGTTCCTCATGAACAGAACGTCGCGCGCGGCTTTGCTACAATGAGATCACCGCAAGCATGAAACAGTGACGCAGATCACACTTTATCCTGAACTATTTTGGAAGATGACGCTAGCGCTTCATTCCCGCCAAATGCGCAACACAGCGGCTAAAACCCATCAGGTCGTGCCAGTGCGCGGCTTCTGCAATGTGGTTCACCACCAAGACACCACCCGAAGCTGTAATGCCACCATCAAGCATGAGGTTATCGGTCAGGCCGAAATCCTCTACCTCCATGCCATTAGCGTCTTCCCAGGCGCCCGATGCGCGGCGATGCACAGCACCACTTAGTAACGCCAAATTACGTGTGGTGAAATTCCCCGCCGCATTGCTGTAGCCCAGCACCGGCCGGCCAAGCGCGCGCATGAAACCAAGCTCATAAGCCGTGCCGGGATCGGCCGAGGCGCAGCGAAAGGGTGTGAGGTTCGCAATCAGCGCATCACAGCCACGGATATGCGCCTCATTGCCCAGGTAGATCTGCATCCAATCGGTATCGGCAGGCAGCGCGCCTGGCGCCGGGTCGGTCGGGAAAACGCCAATCATCCCGTATTCCGCGCAAGTCGCCTTCTTGGCCGCGGCGATGTCGTCACGATCCGCCAGAAACACCTCCGGCCCCGCCAGATAAACCCGCATCGCCCCGCCTTGCCTGTCATGGCTTTCCCGTTTCAGATACGGCCATGGACGCCGAACGGGAGTACAATAATCGGGCCCGCGTGCCCGAAAGCGCCGAAATCATCGCTGACTGGGCGCGTGATGCCGCTGCCTTCCGCGTGAGCGGCGTCAGGGCAGAACTCAACCTTGCCTATGGCGCGGGGGCGCGGGAGAAGCTCGACTTGTTTCTGCCCCCGGATGACGGGGCCGCGCCGATGGCACTCTTTATCCATGGCGGCTATTGGCAAGCGCTGGACCGGAGTTTTGTAAGTCATTGCGCGCGGGGCTTGGCTGGCCAAGGTGTCGCGGTGGCAGTGCCGTCCTATGACCTTTGTCCCGAGGTGACTTTGGGCGACATCGCCACGCAAATGCGCCGCGCCGCGGCCTTTTTGCATCGGCGCCGAGGCGGGCGGCTGCTGGCGGCAGGGCATTCCGCCGGCGGGCAGTTGGCCGCCCTGCTGCTGGCGACCGATTGGCCCGCTTGGGAACCTGGCCTGCCGGCCGGGATGGTCGGGGCCGCGCTGCCCGTCTCGGGCGTGTTTGAATTGGGGCCGTTGAAGGGTACCAGCATCGCCAAGGCCCTGAACCTGACAGGGCAGGATATCGTGACGCTATCGCCCCGCCTGCTGCCGCCGCCCGCTTTTGAGGCTTTGCATGTCGTGGTGGGTGGGGCGGAGAGCGATGAATTCATCCGCCAAAGCCGCGATTTCGCTTCCCATTGGGGTGGTAGTTTTGAAGCGCTCCCCGGCGCCAATCACTTCACCGTGCTGGACCCCTTCATGGACCCCGCCCATCCCTTGATGATTCATGCGGGCAAAATGGCGCAGCGCCTTGCCTTGCGCCCAGGCTTCGCGCAGTAATACAAACTAGGCATTTCAACCGTGGAGGCTTAAAAATGAGCTCTCTTTCACGTCGTGCCGCCATGGGCGGCGCCTTAGGGCTGCTGGCAGCGCCCGCCATTCTGCATGCGCAACCCGCGGGCGGGGTGAAGATCGGCCTGATTGCCGTGCAAACCGGCCCGCAAGCGGCGCTGGGGACGCAATTGCGCGATGGCTTCCTGATGGGGCTGCGCCATCTGAATGGCCGGCTGGGTGGCCTGACCGCCGAGACCGTGATGATTGATGATGAATTGAAGCCAGATGTGGCGGTGACCAAGGTGCGCACCGCACTCGAACGCGACCGCTGCGATTTCATCGTCGGCGTTGTTTTCTCCAATATTCTGCAAGCCATTGTCCGCCCGGTTACGGAAGCCAATACCTTCCTTATCAGCACCAATGCCGGGCCTTCCCCCCTTGCCGGGCGTGGCTGCAATCCCTTCTTCTTCGCGACATCCTACAATAATGATCAGGTGCATGCCGTGATCGGCCAGGTCTGCGAAGATCAGGGCTATCGCCGCGTCTTTGTGCTGGTGCCGAACTACCAGGCCGGGCGCGATGCGGTGGCTGGCTTCAAATCCCGCTTCAAGGGCGAAGTGGTGGATGAGGTCTATGTGCCGCTCACGCAGCTTGATTTCGCGGCCGAGCTCTCGAAGATCGCGGCGGCGCGTCCGGATGCGATTTTCACCTTCATGCCGGGCGGGCTTGGCGTGAATCTGGTGCGGCAATATCGCCAGGCCGGCTTGGCAAATATCCCCTTCCTGTCCACCTTCACGGTGGATGAGGCGGTGCTACCCGCGCAGCAGGATGCGGCGGTTGGTTTCTTTTCGGGATCGAATTGGGCGCCAAATATGGACAATGCGGCCAATCGCCGCTTCGTCGCGGATTTCGAGGCCGCCTTCAATTACGTGCCGGCGAGTTACGCCGCGCAAGCCTATGATGGTGCCATGATGCTCAATTCCGCCATTCGCCGTGCCGGTGGCCGCTTGGCCGACAAGGATGCGCTGCGTGCTGGGTTGCGCGCGGCGGATTTCACCTCGGTGCGCGGGAATTTCAAGATTGGCGCGAATCACTTCCCCGTGCAGGATTTCTGGCTGACGCGCGTGGCCAAGCGTGCTGATGGCAAGTTCCAGACCGAAATCGTGCGTAAAGTGCTTGAGAATAACGTGGACCCTTGGGTCGCCGAATGCCGCATGCGCTAATTGACGCGTGAGCACGGGGCTTTTCCTAGTGCAGGCCTTGAATGGCCTGCAACTTGGCATTCTGCTTTTCCTGGTGGCGGCGGGCCTCACGCTGGTGTTTGGCGTAATGGATTTCATCAACCTCGCGCATGGGGTGCAGTATATGCTGGGGGCCTATCTTGGCGCTGCCTTGGCAGCGGCGACAGGGTCCTTCTGGCTTGGACTTTTGCTGGCACTACCGGCAGCGCTGATCTTCGGCCTGTTGCTGGAAGTACTGATCTTTCGGCATTTGTATGATCGCGATCATTTGTCGCAGGTGCTCGCAACCTTTGGCGTGATCTTGTTTCTCAATGAGGCGGTGAAGGCCATTTGGGGTGCCGCGCCGCTGCAAGTGCCCGTCCCCGCTCTGCTGGAAGGCGGCGTGGTGCTGATGCCGGGGTTGCAATATCCGCTGTATCGCATCGCCGTATTATGTGCCGGCATCGCCACCGCGCTTGGCCTTTGGTTTTTGGTGGAGTGCACGCGGCTTGGCATGTTGGTGCGCGCGGGCGCCACGAATGCGCCTATGGTTTCAGCACTTGGGGTGGATATTCGCCGGCTATTCATGTTGGTCTTTGCCTTTGGCGCCATGCTGGCGGGATTTGCTGGCGCGCTGGCCGGGCCAATTTTCTCGGTAGAGCCAGGCATGGGTGATCATGTATTGATCCTGGCCTTTGTGGTGATTGTCGTTGGCGGCATTGGGTCCATTCGCGGTGCCTTTATTGCGGCCGTGATTGTGGGGCTGACGGATACGCTCGGCAAATCGCTGATGCCTGATCTGATGCGGCTGTTTCTCGATCCATCTGCCGCGCGGCAAACGGGCGCGGCGCTCGCTTCCATGCTGGTCTATATCGCTATGGCGGCGATCCTGGCCTTCCGCCCGCGCGGGCTTTTCCCAGCCAGGAGTGGTTAGCATGCCGCGCCTGCGGCTTGATGTGGCGCTGACGCTGCTGGTGCTGGTGGCACTTGCGCTCGCGCCCTTCATCGGGCTTGGCGCCAATCACTACCTGACCATGTTTGCGCGCATGATGATCCTGGCGGCTTCGGCGGTTTCGCTTTCCTTCCTGGTGGGCGGCGCGGGGCTGGCAAGCCTTGGCCATGCCGCGGCGATGGGTGTTGGCGCCTATGCCGTTGCCATCTTGGATGCGCATCGGCTGACCGATATCACCATCGTGCTGCCCGTGGCGATCGCCGCCGCTGCATCGTTTTCCCTGCTGACCGGTGCGATTGCGATCCGGACTGAGGGCGTGAATTTCATCATGATCACGCTCGCCTTCGGGCAGATGGCGTTCTTCACCGCATCATCACTCGCGGCCTATGGCGGGGATGATGGTTATACAATGTATGACCGGACCGAGATGTTCGGTTCACGGCTGATGGAGAACCGGCTATTCTTTCATTACCTCTGCCTCGGTTTTCTGGTGTTGTGCTGGGGGTTTTGCGCCATGTTGCTGGCGTCGCGTTTCGGGCGTGTCTTGCGCGCGGCGCGGGAAAATCCGCTGCGTGCAGAGGCGGCGGGTTTCGCGCCCTACCCGTATCGGCTTCTGGCCTATGTCATTGCCGGCACGCTGGTGGGGCTTGCGGGCGTTTTGTTCGCCAATGCCACCGAATTCGTCGCACCTGCCTACATGAGCTGGCAGCGTTCCGGTGAGCTTATTTTCATGGTGATCCTGGGCGGGCTGGGGCGGCTTTCCGGGGCCATCCTTGGCGCGGTGCTGTTTGTGATGTTGGAAACCTGGCTACCGAACCTGACGGCGCATTGGAAAATGATCTTTGGCCCGCTGCTCATTTTGGCGGTGCTTTTCATGCGCGGCGGGTTGATTGGCTTTTTGGGGACGCGTCGTGGCTGAGGCGCTGCTCAGCATCCAGGGCTTACGCAAGCATTATGGCGGGCTTGCGGTGACCAATGATGTCAGCCTGGAAGTGCAACCCAGCGAGATTCACGCGCTGATCGGCCCCAATGGTGCGGGCAAGACCACGCTGATCCATCAGGTTACCGGCACGGTCGCGCCCGATGCGGGGCAGGTCGTTTTTGCGGGCGTGGACATCACGCGCTTTTCTGTCCCGCGCCGCGTGCATGCGGGCTTGGCGCGCAGCTTTCAGATCACCAACATCATAGCGGGTTTTTCGGTACTGGAAAATGTCGCCCTGGCGGCACAGGCGAAAAGCGGTTCTTCCTTTCGCTTCTTTCGTGCTGCTGCAGCGGAAGAAGCGTTGAACGAAGCCGCACGCCATGCCCTGAATGAGGTCGGCTTGGCGAATCGCGCGGCGATCATGGCGGGCGCGCTCAGCCATGGCGAAAAGCGCGCCTTGGAAATTGCCATTGCACTCGCCGCCCAACCACGGTTGCTATTGCTCGATGAACCGCTTGCTGGTGCGGGGCCCGAGGAAACCGAACGCCTGATCACGCTACTGCGCCGGCTGAAATCCCGCTACGCGATTCTGCTGGTGGAACATGACATGCAGGCGGTCTTCGCACTGGCGGATCGGATTTCCGTGCTCGCCGAAGGGCGCATTATTGCGAGTGGCAGCACCACCGAGATCCGCTCGAGTGACGAAGTGCGCGCAGCCTATCTCGGCGAAGAAGAAATCCAATGCTGACGCTGGGGGGTATTGTCGCCGGCTATGGCGAAAGCCAGGTGCTGAACGGCATCAGCTTTGGCGTGGGCGCGGGCCAGGTGGTGACGCTGCTTGGCCGCAATGGCATGGGCAAGACCACCACGGTGCGCGCCATTATGGGGCTGATCCGCCCGAGTGCCGGACATATTCGTTTTGATGGGCAGGAGATTACCGGCGCCGCGCCCTATGGCATCGCGCAGCGCGGAATTGGGCTGGTGCCAGAGGGGCGGCAGATATTCCCGACACTCAGCGTTGAGGAAAACCTCGTCGCCACCGCGGCCAATCGCGCTGGCGGTGCGCCGCGATGGGATTTACCGGCGATCTATGCGCTGTTCCCGCGCCTCGCTGAAAGGCGCCGCCAATCCGGCGCCAAGCTTTCCGGCGGCGAGCAGCAAATGCTCGCGATTGGGCGCGCCTTGATGACCAATCCGCGACTATTGGTGCTGGATGAAGCGACCGAGGGTCTGGCGCCGCTTATCCGGGCCGAGATTTGGCAAGTGATGGCGAAGCTGCGCGCCGAAGGTCAGGCGATCCTATTGATTGACAAGAACCTAGCCGCTGTGATGCGCCTCGCTGATTGGCATGTGGTGATCGAAAAAGGCCGCGTGGTGTGGCAGGGTGATAGCGCGGCCCTGGCCGCCGTGCCGGAGATTCGCGATACTTATTTGCATGTCTGAAACGCGCCGCCTGCCGGTCTGAGGCACAGGCTCATGGCTCCTTCTTGCGCTCCTTTTTTTGTTCTTCCAGAAAGGCACGCATCATGCGCTTGGGCTCATCGGTTTTCCAGGATGCTCCGAAGGCGGTGATGCCGACGGCAATTGCCTCACTGATCGGGCGATCTTCCCATTGCCGGATCAGTGATTTCTGTAGGCGAATGGCCTCGGGCCCCGCCGCCAGCAAATTGTCGATCCAGGCTTCAATGCGCGCATCAATGCGTTCGCGATGCGCGACTTCTTCCAAAAGCCCCCAGCCAAGCGCCTCAGCGGCCGAGATGGTTTCAGCCAGCAGCAGCAAGCGCCTGGTGCGGCCCCAGCCGATCAGGCCGGGCAATAACGCGGCTTCGACTACGGAAGGAATGCCAACGCGCACTTCGGGCATGCCGAATTTCGCTTCCCGCACAGCGATACGCATATCGCAAGCGGCGGCGACTTCCAGCCCAGCACCAAGGCACCAGCCATTGATGCGCGCAATCACCGGCACCGGCAGATCGCGAATGGCCGCGCAAATGCCATGGATGCGGCGGATGAAATCTTCCGCTTCTGCCGGCGTATTGAGCGCCGCCATGGCGCCAATATCGGCCCCACCGATAAAGGCGCGTCCGCCTTCCCCGGTCAGCACCGCCGCACGCAGGTCCCGCTGTTTCGCAAGATCATGCAGCGTGGCGGTTGCTGCGTCCAGAAGCGCGGGGTTCAGCGTATTCAGCTTGGCATCATGCGCGACCGTGAGGCGCGCCACACCGCGGGTGTCAATGCTGATATCGAAACGCCCGCTCATGTGGATTGCTGCGGCAGCGTTACAGCAATGCGCCCAACCGGCCTGTCATTGCTGTCCGAGATATCGCCTTCCACCGCCTGCACCAGCGCGGCTGTGGCGGCAGCATCCAGCAGGCCAAGCCGGCCGAGCAATGCCGCGAAAACCCCCATCTTGGCGCGCGACGCACCATCGGCGATTTTCACCGCAATCCCCAAGCCCTGATCCGGCACAAACCCCACCACGAAACCCTCTGCACCGCCTTTCAGTAGCACACGGCCATTGGTGGCGCGCACAATGCGGCTGGTCGCCTGATCCCGCCCGGAAAGATGATCCGGATACTTCGCAATGGCAGCTTGCAATCTTTCAATTGCGCTGCGCCGCGCGGGCCTTGCCACCTTACGCGCCGCCCAATGCGCAGCCGCCTGCGCCATGGCCTGCATGGTAAGCGCCAAAGCCGGCAAACCACAACCATCCACACCCGCCTGCAACCGCCCCGCATCGCTGCCGAGCAATTCCGACAGGATCTCCAGATACAGCTTCTGCGTCGGATGCGCGGGATCATCATAACCCGACACCGGCGCGCCAAGCTTCTGCGAGACACTCAAAAAACCGCAATGCTTGCCGGAGCAATTATGATAGATGCGCGAAGGATCGCCACCGGTGCGATAAATCTTCGCCTGATCCGCTGCCGCGCGCGGCATATCCGGCCCGCAAACCAGCGCTGATTCAGAAAGCCCCATGCGCGCCAGCCAATCGCGTACCAACGCCACCTGAAAATCCTCAGCGCCATGGGAGGCGCAGGAAAGGGCGAGGTGTTCTTCACTCAGCCCCAGCGCATCCGCTGCACCAGTTTCCACCAAAGCGACCGCCTGATAGGGTTTCAATGAGGAACGCGGAAAGGTGACGAAGGCAGGATCACCCATTACCAGCACCTGGCGCCCATCGCTGTCCACCACGACGGCGATACCGTGATGAATGCTTTCCAGCACCGCGCCGCGATGGATTTCTGCCAATCGCACAAAGGGGTTTTGCATCATTACTACCTTGTCACGACCACACGCGATCTAAAAACCTTCTAGTACTACCTTGCCGATCATGCTGCCGCTTTCCACCAACACATGCGCTTGCGTCAGATTGGCCGCGGTTATTTTACCCAGTTTGCGCGTCATGGTACCGCGCATGCGCCCGGCTTCGATCAGCCCGGTGACCGCATCTAACAGCCGATGCTGTTCGATCATGTCGGGCGTATTAAATAAGGGGCGCGTAAACATCAGCTCCCAATGGATCGAGACTGATTTCCGCATCACATCGCGAGCATCCACCGGCGCCTGGCTTTCAATCAATAGAATGCGGCCTTGCGGGGCGACGGCTTCCACCATCGCCGCCCAATTTTTTGCAGTAGTATGGGCGGAAAAGATGTAATTGGCGCCGCGCAAGCCACACGCCTTCATCTGTGCGGAGATATCGCCGTGATGATCCACCACATGATGCGCGCCCAAATCGCGGCACCATTGCAGGCTTTCTACGCGCGATGCGGTGGCCACCACCGTCAGCCCGGTTAGCGCGCGCGCCATCTGGATCACCATGGAACCAACGCCGCCCGCGCCAGCAATCACCAATAGCGTCTGCCCCTGCCCGCCACCTTGTGGCACGCCAAGCCGATCAAACATGCCTTCCCAGGCGGTAATTGCGGTCAGCGGCACGGCAGCGGCTTCGGCAAAGCTCAGGTTGCGCGGCTTGCGCCCAACAATGCGTTCATCAACCAGATGCAGTTCAGCATTGGTGCCGGTGCGATTGATCACGCCGGCATAGAACACCTCATCACCAGGGCGAAACAGCGTGCAATCGGGCCCGACCGCGCGCACCACGCCCGCGCCATCAAAGCCGAGGATGCGCGGCGCCTCACCAGGGTCATCGCGGCGGCGCACTTTGGTATCCACAGGGTTAACCGATACGGCGTGGATTTCCACCACTATGTCGCGGCCGCTTGGCGCGGCGGGGGTTACGAGATCCAGATTAATCAGCGCATCCGCCTGATCAATTGGCAGGCATTTCCGGTATCCAACGGCCTTCATCGCGCCCCTCAATCCCTTTGTGTCTCAGCCAACGCGCAACAGCGCCGGCCCTTCTTCCCGCAGCCAGGCCTCGGCTTCTTCACGATGCGGGGCCAGCGCCGCGACATGCGCCCAAAAGCGTGGAGAATGGTTCAGCTCCCGCAAATGCGCGACCTCATGCGCGACAACATAATCCAGCACTGCAGCCGGCGCCATGACCAGGCGCCAAGAGAAGGCTAGCGTGCCATCCGGCGCGCAAGACCCCCAGCGGCTTTGCGTATCCTTCACGCGAATGGCCTTGATGGCGACACCAAGCTTTTCGGCATGTGTTGCAGCCAGCGGAAGAATGCGCCGCTTTGCCTCGACCTGCAGGAAATCGCGCAAGCGCCGCGGCAGAAATTCCACCCTACCCGTCACGATAATGGCGCCATTTTCCACAAAGGCACCACCGCGTCTGTTGGGATCATGCAGCACCGGATGCGGCACGCCACCAAGCGGCACTGCTGCACCATGCGCCAGAGAAATGCTCGGCGCCAAAGCCTTGATGCGGCGCAGCACCCAGGCGGCGTGCGTCGTCAGAAGTTCCATACCCGCGCGTCGACTCGCGCGCATGGGCAGCGTCACCACCACATCACCCGCGCGGGGATCAATGCGCAAGCTGATCGAACGCGCGCGTTCCGAACGCCGCCAGCGCACCGGGCAAAGCTCTGCCGGCCCCAGCAAGCCGGGGCGCAGCAGCACCATTTCCGAATCGGGCAAAGACATCACCGCACCATGCCGTCAAGCGCCACCATTTTTCAACCGCTTGACAATGGGGCGGTTTCACGCGCGAGTCTTGCCATGCGTTTCGCGCTCAACGGCATTCTGCCGCTATTCTCGCTTGGCACCATTTGGGGCGCCACGCCGATTTTCGTGAAGACCTTGGGCGGTATGGGTTGGCCGCCCTTGATGATCGCTTTGGGCGCCTCCGGTTTCAGCGCCGTCACCTTGTTCGCGGTCTGTTTTGCGCGCGGTGAAATCCCTGCGCTGAAGCGGCCCTATATGCTTCATTACGGCGTTTCAGGGCTGACCGGGCTTGTGCTGTCCAACCTGTTCGGCTTCACCAGTTTGCAGCATATTCCAGCGGGTTTCTTTTCCCTGCTGATTCCGCTTTCTCCCATGCTGACGGTGCTGGGCGCCATGGCGCTACGCATGGAGAAAGTATCCTGGCGGCGCATTGGTGGCAGTATTTTGGGCCTGGTCGGCATTGGATTGGCCATGGCGCCAGGTGCCGCGCTACCGGACCCTGAGGCGCTGCCTTGGGCCTTGCTCGCGGCCTTTACGCCGGTTTGGTATGCGGTGGCGAATATCGCTGGTGTGAAGCTTGCGCCACGCGGTGCCGCGCCCTTGGCGTTGGCAGCGGGTACCTGCGGCGCGGCGGCACTCATCATGGCGATGATTGCCTTTTCAACCGGACAAATTCGCGCCGTGGATATGGCCGGTCTGCCCATCACCATGGCGCAAGGCGTGCTGTTGGCTTTGGCCTATCTGATCTATTTCCGATCACTCGCGACCCAGGGCGGCGTGGTGACATCGCAGGTCGGCTATATCGTCACCATCACCGGGCTGATCTGGGGTTTCGCGATTTTTGGCGAGGTGCCGGGCTGGCTCACCATCCCGGCAGCGGCCTTGGTCTTTATCGGGCTGGCGTTGGTGACGCTGCCCGGCAGGCCTAACCGATCAAATGCTTGAGTTCGGTTTCCACAAAGGATAGCGGCGCGGTGCCTCCATTGACGACATTATGCTCAACCCCTGCGGCGCGCGCATAAGCCACACCGCATTTGAGTTCCGCCGTCATCGTCTCACCGCCCGGCAATTCGACCAATAGCGTGCCATCGGTTGCCGGCACGACCACATAGGCCATGCCATGGCGATGCCAGCCGGTTTCCGCGCCGGGTTCAAAATCCCAGCGCGTGACACGCACATTGGCATCATCAATTTGCACGGTTGCGACCGCCGGCGGGCGGCAGCGCAAAGGTTCTTTCACGGCGTTATTCCGCTGCCTTGGCGGGCGATAGCCCCGGCAGAGGCAGCGCCCCCGCCGCACCCCAGGCGGCCCAAGCCGCTTCGGCCTGAGCGGCATTCAGCGGCAGGTGCGGCGGGCGAATGCTGCGCCAACCCGCATCACCCGTGCTACGCGCAATGATCTCACGGAGCCCTGGGATCAGCGGCACGGAAGTCGCGGCCTTGCGTGTTGCGTTCAAGACAGCCTGCGCCGCATCGGCCTCGGCACCCGTGCGCTTGGCATAGACAATGCCGCCCCAATACGAATTGCCATTCGATGCCGCGGTGATGCAGCCCGCCCCACCTTCGGCCAGGATCCTTTGCAGGAATTCATCGCTGCCGGAATAAACCTCAAACCCATCCTTGGCGAAGGCTTGCACCATGGCCTGCATATTGGCGTAATCGCCCGCTGAATCCTTGACACCCTTGATAGTGCCAGGGAAGGCCTTGATCAGGCGTTCCAGCAGGGCAAGGCTGAAGGGCACCGCCGATTGCTGCGGGAAGTGATAGAGGTACACCTTCACGCCGCCACCAATGCGGTTCAAGGCTTCCGAGAAATAGGCAAACAGCCCATCATCCGACGGACCCTTATAGTAGAAGGGCGGCAGCATCAGCACGCCGGGGCAGCCGGCATCGCGGGCATGCTTGGTCAGTTCCACGCTATCCATCAGGCTCGCGCAGCCCGTGCCTGGCATCATGCGCGCTGCCGGAATGCCGCGCGCAATCAACCCTTCCAGAATGGCCTTGCGTTCATGCAGGCCGAAGGAATTGGCCTCACCGGTCGTGCCCAGCACGCCAAGCCCGGTGCAGCCATTGGCCATCAGCCATTTGGCATGCGCCGCCATACGATCCAGATCGGGGGTCAGATCGGGCTTCATCGCTGTCAGCACCGCGGCATTAACGCCGCCATAAATCGCATCCTTCATTGGGGCTTCCTTCGTAAGGCTTATTGTGCCTTCGTCGCGCGGATAGCAGGCGGCGTCAATTACTGAAACAGTCGTAGAACCATCTCGGCGCCGGCAAAGGTGATGAGGTTATTGATGCCGTGCAGCCACATGCTCAACCTTGGACTACCGGTCTTGGCCCGCGCAAAGCTCACGAGCAAGGTGAAGGGCAGGAGTGAGAGCATACCAAGCGGGCCACGTAAATGCATCAGCAGAAAAGCTGCGCCTGAAAGGCCGATAGTCAACCAGAGGCCACATTCCTCCAGGCGACGCCAAACCCATTGCCGAAAAAAACTTTCCTCAACAATTGGTGCAATGATGATGAATACACCTTACGAGAGAATAAAAACCCCCAAAAGACGAAGACATCAAGGCCCTGAAACTGTTGAGCCAAGACAATCGGGCTGGGTCCTGGTTGGAGATCAAGCCCAAACAGGAGCTTTCGCAAACCAAGCACCGCAAAGGGCAGCAAAAAAGCAGTAAAAATCAAAAAACCCTTGGCGGCGACACCAAGACCGCCCTCCTTACGTGCGGCAGGAAATAGTCTGGCATCGCGCTTGGCCACAACGAACAAAAGCGCATAGGAAGCGATGGCGCCGCAGAGCATGGCGATATTGCCTGCTGCGATGGCGTCAAGCCCAGCGATATTTTTGAGCAGTACGAGGCTGACGGCGACCGTACACGCCTGCGTTATCAGGAAAAGGCCAAGCCATAGAACCAACGACCAAATGGTCGTGGCCAAGGATTTGTCCTCAGATGGCGTCGTCTCCATTCGGCGATGATGAGCCCATTCAAGACCCGGACTCAAGCGCCATTTTTCACCTTCCGCGGCATCATCCCCGGCCAGCGCACCACATGATCTTCTAAGGCCCCCGCCTTGCGTTCATCAATCGCGCGCCCGCGCACAGAAACACCCGCGCGATGCACGCTTTCCGGATCGCCAGAGACCAGCGGGTGCCACCAGGCCAAATCCCGACCCTCGGCGACCATGCGATAGGCGCAACTAGGCGGCAGCCAATCAATCGCGGCGAGCTTTTTCGGCGTCAGCTTCACGCAATCCGGCACGCGCTTCTTGCGTTCGGCATAATCGGAGCATAGGCAACTATGTAAATCCAATAACCGACACGCCACTTCGGTGTAGGCGAGCGCATCGGTATTCTCACCGCGCAGCTTATGCAGGCAGCAGCGCCCGCAACCATCACACAGGCTCTCCCATTCCGCCCGAGACATCTCGTCGAGCGTCTTGCTTTTCCAGAAGGGCGTTTTGTCAGCCACGCCAAAAGTCAAATGACGGCAAAGCGCCTTATCTTAGCGGTGACCACCGGAAGCAGGCGGCAAGCTTTCCGTCTGAACGCGGCCGGGCACAGCGCTGCCTTGCGTGGTGCCGCCTGAGGGGGCCGCCGAATTGCCGCTACCGCTTCCCGGCCCACCAAGGCGCATCAGCGCGCCGCGCAGCGGGTCGCTGCCAGGGTTATGCAATTCCATCGCCACTACCACCTGCCGCCCTCCCGCCTCTCGCCCGAAATAGGCCCGCATGGCGGAGCTATTGGCCGACAGCACCGCGCCATCCAGGGTAATGCCAGCGAAAAGACCGCGGCTGCGACCAATGGTAACGATATCCGCCCCCACTGCCGCCGTTGTGGCGCCCTGGATGCTGCGCCCGAGGGTCGCGAAAGCAAGCCCGGCTTCGGCACCGAATTTGAACTGGCTATCCAGAACGGCGTTGAGGCCCTTTTGCGTCATGATCAGCGAAATCACCTGCGCATCCTGAAAGCCGGCCTGGAGGCCGAAGCTGCCGCCGACCAGGCTATAGAAGGCGGGCGAGGACCAGGACCCGCCACCACCGCGCGCAGCGAGTACGCATTCGCCAAACTCACCGCCGATGAAAAAGCCGGCGCGGAAGACCCTGGGGCAGATCAAGACGCCCCTGGCGTTGCGCAGCAGCGCGCGGGCATCGCCGGTGTTATCCGCCGGGCCCATCATTTCCTGCAGCGTGAGCGTGGCGCGGTCCACCAAGGCCTGTTCTTCGGCCTGGGCGCGCGCGCCGCCGGAAAAGCCAAGCATGCCAAGGAGTAAGACGCTAAAAAGCATGAGAGGGCGCATGAAAACCATTTCCCAACCCGTTGATTCGAAGGACTCTACACCAAGGACTCGCGTCAGGGGAAGGGTTTCTTGCGGGCTGCGCTCAAACCCCTATTGGCGTTGGGGTCCAAGGTTCCTCATTGACCGACGCCACGCGCCAATCAAGGCCGTGTTTTTCAATGCGCGACAGGGACAGATTCTTGATGCTGAAGACCAAGGCCTGATCCGGCGAAAGCCCCATGGAATGGGCCAAAGCGGCGCGGATCGAACCACCATGCGCTACAATCACAATATTGTGGCCTTCCAATAGCGTCGCCAGGCGTTCCAGCACGGCGGCAACACGCGCCTGTACGTCGCGGAAGCTCTCCCCGCCGGGGGGAAGTTCCTCACCGGCATGGGGCCAGAAGGGGTGCGCCGGGCGCGTCAGCAGCGCAGGCAAGGCTTCATGCGGGATGCCCTGCCAATCGCCAAGGTGCTGTTCGGCAAAATCGGGCTCCGCTTCCAAATCCGCGTCAGGATAGCCCGCCGCAAACACTGCCGCGGCAGTGGCGCGGGTACGGGATAGGTTGGTGACAAACCAACGCGCCGGCCGCGGCAGCCGCTCAGCCAACCAGCGATAGGATGCGGCTTCTTCCTGCAAGGCCAGATCGCACAAGGCCACATCCATACTGCCATAGAGCACCGCGCGGGCAGAGGGCTCCACCAGCGCGTGGCGGACCAGGAAAAACCGCGTTGGCGTCACGCCGGCGCATCCAAGGCATGCGCCATCAGATCATCCAGCGCGCAGATTTGCAGTGCCGCTTCATGCGTTGCTTCCAACAAAACGGGCGGCGCAAATCCCGCGCGGCGCGCTTCTTCCCAACGTGCAGCGCAAAGGCACCAGCGATCCCCCGGCGAAAGCCCGGCAAAACCATATTCCGGGCGCGGCGTGGAAAGATCATTCCCGGCTGCCTTGCTGAATTGCAGAAATTCAGCACTGACCTCGGCACAGACCACATGCAACCCGATATCCCGAGGCCCCGTGTTGCAGCAGCCATCACGAAAGAACCCGGTGATGGGCGCCACCGAACAGGGCAGCAAAGCGCCGCCCAAGACATTGCGCTTGCCGGCCTCGGCAGAGGCCGGCTTCAGCCAATCAAAGCCACCACTCATGCGGCAGCGCGAATGGCAGCGGCTTTTACATCCGCATCCACCGCATCGGCATAGATCGCGAAATTCGCTTCGAACCGCGAGACCAGATCGCGCGCCGTGCGATCATAGGCGGCCTTATCGGCCCAGGTATTGCGCGGGTTGAGCATTTCACTCGGCACGCCGGGCAGGGCCTTCGGCACCATCAGGCCGAAGAAAGGATCGCGCTGGAATTCCACGCGCGCCAGGCTGCCATCAAGCGCGGCGCGCAGCAGGGCGCGCGTGACGCTGATAGGCATGCGATTTCCGGTACCATAAACACCGCCAGTCCAGCCGGTATTCACTAGCCAGCAATCAGCGCCATGGCGTGCCATCAGCTCCGCCAACATCTGGCCATAAACCTCCGGCCGACGCGGCAGGAAGGGCGCACCAAAGCAGGTGGAGAACGTCGCCTGAGGCTCCTTCCCCAGGCCCTTTTCCGTGCCCGCAACCCGCGCGGTATAGCCTGACAGGAAGTGATACATGGCCTGCGCCGGGGACAATTTGGCAATCGGCGGCAGCACGCCGAAAGCGTCCGCAGTCAGCATCACCACATTGCGCGGCAGGCCAGCAGCGCCGCCTTCGATGATATTCGGAATATAGGGTAGCGGATAGCAGGAACGGGTATTTTCCGTGAGCCTGCCATCATTCAAATCAAGCCTGCCCGCTGCATCAGCGATCACATTTTCCAGCACCGCGCCGAAACGATGTGACGCATCCCAGATTTGCGGCTCAGCTTCACGGCTCAGTTTGATCACCTTGGCGTAGCAGCCGCCTTCAAAATTGAAGACGCCGGCATCTGACCAGCCATGTTCATCATCGCCGATCAGGTTACGTTCTGTGTCGGAAGACAGCGTGGTCTTGCCGGTGCCGGACAGGCCAAAGAACAGCGCGACATCGCCCTTATCGCCGACATTGGCGCTGCAATGCATGGGCAGCACGCCCTTGGCCGGCAGCAGCCAATTCATGACGGTGAAGATGCTCTTCTTGATTTCCCCGGCATAGGATGTGCCGGCGATCACAATGGTCTTGGCTGCAAAGGAAAGCGCGATCACGGTTTCAGACCGGCAGCCATCCTGGGCGGGATCGGCCTGGAATTCCGGCGCATGCAGAATGGTGAAATCAGGCTCGAAGCCCGCCAATTCCGCTGGTACCGGGCGGATGAACATATTGCGCGCGAACAGCGCATGCCAGGCATTGGTGGTAACCAGGCGCACGCGCACGCGGTGCGCGGGATCGGCCCCCGCATAAAGATCCTGCGTGAAAAGCTCGGGCCGTGCGCCGAGCCAGCCGCGCACGCGGGCGGCAAGGCCCAGGAAGCGTTCCGGCGCCATGGGCTGATTGACCTTGCCCCACCAGATATCGGCGCGAGTTTCGGGGTCTTCTACCACAAACTTGTCCTGCACGGACCGGCCAGTGTGGGTGCCGGTTTCGGCGATAAAGGCGCCATCGGCGGAAAGTCGGCCTTCATTGCGGCGTAGCGCATGGGCAATCAGCGCCGGCGGCATCAGATTGGCATGAATGATTTCAGCCCCGGTCACACCGGTCCCGGCCAAGGGTGCAGTAGCGCCAATCATCTATGGAATACCCCTCCAACCGCGTATGAGACGCGACGCATGGACTAATTTTCATCGTTTTATCAGGGATGGTCGCGGCAGAATTGCGGCAGGTTCAGGGGGCGGGTGGGGCTTGCCCGCCTTGGGCCGCCCGCCCTTCCCGCGCTGCCCTGATCAGCGCCGAACGCACGGCATCCGCATCGGCGACAGGCGCGGGGAAGGAAAGCCGGCGGGATGCCTCGCCATCCGAGATATCGCAGCCATCGGGGTCCACCGTGACCAGCCGCCAGGGGCCGGCGGTGCCGCCCAATAGCCCGGTCGCGATGGCGGCCACGGCATCCGGGTGGTCCTGGTTCACATGGGCGATGATTTCGGCCTCGGCCGCTGCCACGGCGGCCACCGCTGCTGCATCCGGCGCAAGCGCGCTGGCCTTGAGGCGCGCTGCCCGGGCAAAGCCCCCCACCAAAAGCGCGCCACCAATGGTCACACGCCACAGCGCGAAATCGCCGAAATCCGCATAAAGCGCGGCATAGGGATGCACCGCCAGCCAGCGCGCCTTGAGCGCCGCCACCTGCTCCGCCGGCACCAGCTCAGCGATCCCGGTCACGGTGATGCGGGGCGCGGTTTGCGGATTGGGGCTGGTTGGCATGCCGGTGATCAGCAGGGCGCAGCGCGGATCGTCCTGCAAATGCCGCGTATGCTCAGAAAGCGATGACAGCAGCATGAGCGGCGAGAGATCCGACGCGCTGGCGGGTGTAACGAGGCTCGCGAAGGGCTGGCCATCCTGCCCGGTCGCGAGGCTTGCCGCCCGGCCCGCGCGGATCAGTCGCCGCGCTTCCATTGTGGCATCATACTGTTCCATCGCCCTTCTCCGGCCCGGCGCAGAGCAATATTCGATTTGATGACACTATCAAATCGAGTTTCTTGCTCTGCGAAATATAGCTTATTTAGTAACTTATGCCGATTTGCGGAATCGGCTAGTGGTGCCGTTCATGCTGACCATTCCCGATCTAAAACCGCCCCAGCGCACCACTAGCCCCATATTTGGTGGGCCGATTCACGCTGCTATCGGGAACCGACAGCAGCGACCTGACCACCAGCGGTTACGCAAATCTTTGCTGCTCTATTGCCACAATTGGCTCGCACTATAATCACTGCCGCGTCAAAAGAATGTCGCTGCCGCGTCAGAGGTACAAAGGAATGCCGCAAACCATCGCCCTTGTGGATGATGACCGCAATATCCTCACTTCCGTCTCCATGACCCTGGAACAGGAAGGCTATCAGGTGCGCACCTATACGGATGGGGAAAGCGCGCTGCAGGGCTTGCTCGCGAAGCCGGCCGACCTCGCGGTGCTGGATATCAAAATGCCGCGCTTGGATGGCATGGAATTGCTCCAGCGGCTGCGCCAGCGCAGCAATATGCCGGTGGTGTTTTTGACCTCCAAGGATGAGGAAGTGGATGAGCTGATGGGGCTCAGGCTTGGTGCGGATGATTACATCACTAAGCCCTTTTCGCAGCGGCTATTGTTGGAACGCATTCGCGCCCTGCTGCGCCGGAATGAAGGTGCACGCGCGGAAGGTTCAGGCGCCCCGCCCGGTGGTGTGTTGGCGCGCGGCGATCTGATGCTGGATGAGACGAAGCATACCTGCCTTTGGAAGGGCAAGCCGGTGCAATTGACGGTCACGGAGTTTTTGCTGGTGAAGGCACTCGCGCTGCGCCCCGGCATGGTGAAGAACCGCGATCAGCTGATTGATGCCGCTTATGGCGAGAATATCTATGTAGATGACCGCACGATTGACAGCCATGTGAAGCGCATCCGCCGAAAGTTCCGCCAAACGGATGAGGATTTCGACCAGATCGAAACGCTTTATGGTATTGGGTATCGGTATAAGGAGAATTGAGGGGGGCGGGAGCTTTCAAGGCGGGGCAGAAATTCTCGGCATGGCATAGGCGTCCACATAACGGCCATCGCGCAATGCATAGGCTTGATGCGTTCCCTCAACGACGAAGCCAAAACGCTTATAGAGATGAATGGCGGGCGCATTATCCACATAGACCGTCAATTGTATGCGACGGATGCCAAGCCAATTGTCGGCAGCATCGTGCACCGCCGCCGTGAGCGCCGTGCCCACACCGCGCCTCACCCAGCCATCATGCACGCCCATGCCGAGATAGGCCGCGTGGTGCTGCCGACCGCTGAGCCTTCTGAGGCCCGCCTGCCCGATAATCTGGTCGTCAACCGCAGCCACAACTCCAGCTTCGCTGGAGGGGTATTCTGAATCCAGCCGGCGACTTCATCTACGGAGTGAAAGGGCACACGCATTGTCCCGTAGCGATAGCCAGGAAGATTGACCAATTGCGCCAGCCCTTCGGCGTCGGATGCCTTGCGTGCCCGAATGACGAGGAGATCATCAGCGCCGCGCGTGGTTTTTCTCTGCGTTTCGGATTGGAAAAGGGGATCAAAAAAGCGGGCGGGCTCATGCACACATGCGCGTCGGGCAGGTTCTAATGCAACCGCGCTGAAGGCAGATGCGGGCTGTCCAGGCTGAAATCCGGTATGGCGACATCGAACGCTTCACCAGTGTCGCGCACCACCATGTGATAGGCGCCGCGCATAAAACCCGATGGCGTGTCGAGTGGCGTGCCGGAGGTATATTCGAACCGTCCCCCAGGTTCCAGGATGGGCTGTTCACCCACCACGCCCGCACCCTGCACCTGTTGTGTGCGGCCCGTGCCATCCGTGATCTGCCAGGTGCGGCGGATCAGCTGCACAGTCTCCCGCCCCAGATTGGCGATTTCCACCTGATAGGCCCAAACGAATTGGGCGCTTTCAGGCATGGATTGCTCCGCGAGATAAAAGGCGCGCACGGCAACCCTTATCCCACGCGTCGTTGCGACGAATGTTTCCCTTTCGTTCATTTGTGCCTTCCTCAAACCCAATTCAGCACCGCAAAGGGGTCTTTTGTAAAGAATTTTATGAAAAATGCCTCAACCGGTGGCAGCATCCAACGCTTCGGCCAGATCGTCAATCAGATCAGCCACATCCTCAAGCCCCACGGACAGCCGCACCGTGCCATCGGTAATGCCAAGCTTCGCGCGTTCCTCAGCACCGACCCGCATATGGGTGGTGGTGGCCGGGTGGGTCGCCATGGATTTCGCATCACCAAGATTATTGGCGATATCAATCAGCTTCAGCGCATCCATGAAGCGGAAACAGGCTTCCTTGCCGCCCTTGATGTCAAAGCTCACCAGCGTGCCGCCGGCGGACATTTGCGCCATGGCCAGCTTCTGCTGCGGATGGTCCGCCCGGAAGGGGTAGAGCACGCGCGCAACCTCGGCCCGTTCTGCGAGCATATCGGCAATGGCGGAAGCGCTGCGGCACATGGCGGGCACGCGCAGATGCAGGGTTTCAAGCCCCTTCAGAATCACCCAGGCATTGAAGGCACTAATCGATGGGCCGGTATTGCGGATGAAGGGCTGCAACACCTCATCTACCCATTTCTTGGACCCCATCACACAGCCGCCCAAAACGCGGCCCTGGCCATCAAAATGCTTGGTCGCGGAATAGACAACAATATCAACGCCGAAGCTCATCGGCTTTTGCAGCAAGGGGGTGGCGAAGACATTATCCATCACCACCAGCGCGCCGGCCTTGTGCGCCAAGTCGCACACGGCGCGCAGGTCAACGATTTCCAGCATGGGGTTGGATGGCGTTTCCAAAAGCACCATGGTCGCGGGGCGCGACAGGGCCGCGCACCATTGCGTCAGATCGCTGCCATCCACGAATTCGGTATCCACGCCATAACGCGGCAGCAGGGTGGAGACGATCCAATGGCAGGACCCGAACAGCGCGCGGGATGCCACCACGCGATCGCCTGCCTTCAAGTGGGACAGCATCGCGGAATGCACCGCCGCCATGCCGGTTGCCGTCGCTCGGCAGGCTTCCGCGCCTTCCAGGGCCGCCAGGCGCGCTTCCAGCATGCTGACGGTCGGGTTGCCGAAACGCGAATATTGGTAATGCGCTTCTGTCCCCGCAAAGGTGCCTTCCGCCTGGGCCGCGCTGTCATAGACAAAGCCCGAGGTCAGATACATCGCCTCCGCCAGCTCATCAAAATTGGAGCGCATGAGCCCGCCGCGCACAAGCTGCGTCGCGGGGCGAAGGGCGCGCACGGGGTCGCCGTTATGGCCCATCATTTGCGCGCCGCCAGGCTGCGCTGCTGAGTGAAGGGGGCGGGTGGGGCGAGAAATTTTCGGCACGGCTGGGACCTCTCACACAATGCTGTGTCCAGCCCCTAGCGGGAACGGGGCATGATAACCCCGCGGCCCTTTAGCGCGTTTGTTTTCGGGGGTGTCGCCACCCACGCCCTTTCGGAACCTCGCCGCAAGAAGACCGGACAAATCGCGAGGATTGGTTCTGTAACCAATAATTGATTACATAAGGCGTGATGCGCCCGCAGGTCAAGAATGCCGTGTGGCTTGCATCGCGCCCGCGCCCATGGGTTCATCCCCGCAGGAGGATACGCCCATGGCAAATACCCGCGTCACCCTTATTGTCGGCGCCAGCGGCGCGGCGGCAAGTCGCGTGCTCGAGGCCGCGCATAGCGACCCTGGCTTCACGCCAATTGGCCTGACGCGGCGCGATCCTGGCGCGGGCATCCCCTGGATCACCGCCGATCTTTGGGATGGGCCGGCACTCACGCGCGCCATCGCGGAGCGGCCCGACATTACCCATATCGTTTACGCTTCCCGCGCGCCGCATGGCGAAACCGGCGTGGAAGATGTGCCCGGCAATGTTACCATGCTGCGCAATCTGCTGGACGCGGCCGAGGCATCACTGCCGCGCTTTCAGCACCTGCACATGATCCATGGCGGCAAATGGTATGGGCTGCATATCGGCCCCTTCCCGACGCCGGCGCGCGAAGATGACCCGCGACACCTGCCGCCCAATTTCTACTATGACCAGCAGGATATGGTGGCCGAACGCCAGCGCGGCAAAGCCTGGTCCTGGTCCGCGAGCCGGCCCAATTTCGTGCTGGATGTCGCACCTGGCCGCGCCCGCAACATGGTCTCGACCCTTGGTGCCTATGCCACGATTTGCCGTGAATTGGGCGTGGCTTTTGACTTCCCCGGCAAGCCCGGCGCCTTCACGGCGCTGCATGAGGTCTCGGATGCCTCATTGCTGGCGGAGGCCATTCTGTGGATGCTGGGCGAACCGCGCGCGGCGAACCGTGCCTTTAATGTCACCAATGGCGATGCCTTCCGCTGGTGCGACATGTGGCCCCATCTGGCCGGGCTATTTGGTGTGGCGCCGGGCGGCGTCAGGACACTGTCCATGGCGCACTGGATGGCCGACAAGGCCCCGATTTGGGAGAAATTACGCGCCCGGCATGGGTTGATTTTGCCCATCGAACACGTCGCCAGTTGGGAATTCGCCGATTTTGCGCTGAATATGGATTATGATGTGACGGCTTCCATGACGGCGGCGCGTCAGGCGGGTTTTGCGGGTTTCCGGGATAGCTGGGCCATGTTTGCCGACCAGATCGAAGGCTATCGCGCTGCCCGGGTGCTGCCGCCGCGTTGAAAATAATCGAGGGTCGCGGCGCCCCCTGCCTTGACCCTGCCACACCCCCCTGCAATACGCCCCTCGCCGCGGGCTTTCCGGGGCAGAGCATCGTTGGGCTGAACCAGCGAATCCCGCGACAAGAGGCCGAACCACGCCATGCGCGATACGGGCGAATATCTTTTCACCTCGGAATCCGTTTCCGAAGGCCATCCGGACAAGGTGGCAGACCGCATTTCAGACACCGTGCTAGATGCCTTCCTGACCGCCGATCCCTATGCCCGCGTCGCATGCGAAACGCTGGTCACCACCAATCGGGTGGTGCTGGCGGGCGAAGTGCGCGGCCCCGCGGAAATCACCCCGGAATATCTGATCCATCTCGCGCGGCTTGCCATTCACGACATCGGCTATGAGCAGGAAGGCTTTCATTGGCGGCACGCCGATATTGCCTGCCATTTGCATGCCCAATCGGCGCATATCGCCCAGGGTGTGGATGCTGCCGGCAATAAGGATGAAGGCGCGGGCGACCAGGGCATCATGTTCGGCTATGCCTGCCGCGAAACGCCGGAATTGATGCCGGCGCCGCTTTACTACGCGCATGAAATCCTGCGCCATGTCAGCACGCTGCGCCGCGCCAAGGATAGCGCCGTGGCCGGGCTGCTGCCGGATGCGAAAAGCCAGGTGACCTTGCGCTATGTGGATGGCAAGCCGGTGGGGGCCACTTCCATCGTTGTCTCCACCCAGCATGAGGAAGCTTTGGAACAGGCCGACATCAAGCGCCTGCTGCGCCCGATTGTGGAAGCCGTGCTCCCAAAGGGCTGGATGTGCCCGGATAGCGAATTTTACGTGAATCCCACGGGCAAGTTCGTGATCGGCGGGCCGGATGGCGATTGCGGCCTGACCGGGCGCAAGATCATCGTGGATACCTATGGTGGGGCGGCGCCGCATGGTGGTGGCGCATTCTCCGGCAAGGACCCGACCAAGGTGGACCGCTCGGCGGCCTATGCCGCGCGCTATGTCGCGAAGAATGTCGTGGCGTCTGGCCTCGCGGATAAGTGCACCATTCAGTTGAGCTACGCTATTGGCGTATCCAAGCCGCTATCGGTCTATTTCGACCTGCATGGCACGGGCAAGGATGTGGATGAGGCGAAGTTGGCGAAGGTGATTGGCGGCATGGTCAATCTCTCCCCGCGCGGCATTCGTGAACATCTGAAGCTGAACCGCCCGATCTATGTGCCGACCAGCGCCTATGGCCATTTCGGCCGCGTACCGGATACCACCAGGGGCACCTTCACCTGGGAAATGACCGATCTGGCGATTGAGTTGCGGCGCGCCTTTGGGCGTTGAGGCGCTGATCGGATGAATTTTGGGGCGGTGGGTGTAAGCCTGCCGCCCTTTTCTTTTCAGGACTGCGCATGACCGCTGATCGTCCCCCGTTGGCTGATGGTGTGCCGGACCGGCTTTATGGCCGACGCCGAGGCCACCCCTTGCGCCCACGCCAGCAGCGCTTGCTCGAAGAAACCCTGCCGCGCCTTCGGCTAACCCAAGCGCAAGCCGCCGATCCGCGCGCCGCCTTCGGCATGGGTGATGTGCCGCTTTGGTTGGAAGTCGGGTTTGGTGGTGGCGAACACACGCTTGACCAGATCGCGGCACATCCCGGGGTTGCCTATATCGCCGCAGAAGTCTTCGAGAATGGGCTTTGCGCTTTGCTCACGCGCCTGGTGCCGGAGGGGGCGGAAGCGAGCGGTGCCTTGCCGCGCAATTTGTCCCTATGGCCACCGGATGCGCGGCATTTGCTGAGCGCGCTGCCGGAAGCCGCCTTGGATCGGCTGTTTTTGATGTTCCCCGACCCCTGGCCCAAGGCTCGGCATGCCAAAAGGCGTTTTGTGCATCCGGAATTGCTGCCCATGGTGGCGCGCGCCATGAAGCCGGGCGGGATTTGGCGCATCGCCTCCGATGATCCGACCTATCAGGAATGGGTGCTTGACTGCATGGGCGCTCAACCCTTCTTTACCGCGGGCGTCCTTGCCGAAGCCCGCCCGTCTAGCTGGCCACCGACCCGCTATGAAGCCAAGGCACTGCGCGAAGGCCGCCAGCCGCGTTATTGGGAATGGGTGAGGGTCGCGCAGGGGGCCTTAACCAACGCCCAATAATTCAACCTCAAAAATCAGCGTTGCATTGGGCGGAATGGCGCTACCCGCGCCGCGTGAGCCATAGCCAAGCTCGGGCGGGATGATGAGCGTGCGCTGCCCGCCCACCTTCATCCCCGCAAAACCCTGATCCCAGCCGCCAATCACATGGCCAGCGCCAAGCAGAAAGGAAAAGGGCTCCGCGCGGTCGCGCGAAGAATCGAATTTGCACCCCTTGTTTTCGGGCGCCGCGCCGTCAAACAGCCAGCCCGTGTAATGCACCGTGATGTGCTGCCCAGGTGTGGCTTCGGCCCCGGTGCCGAGCTTGGTGTCAATCATAGTTTTCTCCTGTTGTGCTTCTCACAAAAAGCAAGGCCCGGAAGCCGAAGCCTCCGGGCCCGATGCCCCATTCAGAAAGGTGGCTTATTCAGCCGCCTGTTCTAGCTTTTCCAAAACGCGCGGCGGCGACATGGGCAGCGCGTAGAAGCGCTTATGCGTCGCGCGATACATGGCGTTTGAAATCGCGGCCAGTGGCGGCACCAGCGGCACTTCGCCCACGCCACGCACGCCTTGCGGGTGCTTGGGATTGGGGATTTCCAGCATTACTGCATCCAGCATCGGCAGGTCCGAACAGACCGGCATGCGGTAATCAAGGAAGGCGGGGTTATCCACTTGGCCCTTGGCGTTGTAGATATATTCCTCATTCAACGCCCAGCCGATGCCCTGCGCGGCACCGCCCTGCATCTGGCCTTCCACATAGGCCGGGTGCACCGCACGCCCGACATCCTGGAAGGACGTGTAGCGCAGCACCATCACGGTACCGAGTTCCGGGTCCACTTCCACATCACAGATATGGGTCGCGAAACCGCCTTCAGCACCCGTGGTGTTCAACTGCACACCAGCCCCGATTGGCCCGCCGGTTTCCGTTGCCCTGGCCGCGATTTCCTTGAGACTCAGCGGCGGGAATTGACCCGCATTGGCGCCGGCAGGGCGCGCTTCGCCATTATCCCAAATCACCGCTTCTGGGTCGATCTTCCAGATCTTCGCCGCACGTTCCTTGAGCTGGGTGATGACCTTCTCCGATGATTGCGTCACCACCATTGCGGAGGCGAATAGCACGCGGCTGCCGCCGGTGAGGTTGGAATAGCCAATCGTCGCGGTATCGCCGATCAGCACGGAAACGCGCTTGTAATCAATGCCAAGCAATTCCGCGGTGATATTGGCGATAGAAGCGCGTGAGCCACCGATATCCGGATGCCCGGTGGTGACCACCACATTGCCATCTTCCGTGATGTTCACCTGCGCGGAAGATTCACCGCCAGCATTAAACCAGAAGCCGCTCGCGACACCGCGACCCTGATTGGGGCCAAGTGGCGCGCTGTAATGCGGATGCGCCAAGGCGGCTTCGATGGTTTCCTTGAAGCCGATGCGCGGATAGACCGGGCCATGCACGGCCTTGGTGCCTTCCTGTGCGGCGTTCTTCAGGCGGAGCGCGAGGGGATCCATGCCAAGCTTTTCGGCCACTTCATCCAGTACGCACTCCACACCATAAGCGCCAATCGGCGCGCCCGGAGCGCGATAGGCCGCAACCTTGGAACGGTTGGACACCACGTCAAAGCCCAGCGAATGCACATTCGGGATGTTGTAGGGCGCAAAGGCGCAGCCCGCCGCACCACGAATGGGCGAACCTGGCAGCGCGCCCGCCTGCAGGTGGAAAGTGCCCTTCGCGGCAACGATGGTGCCATCCTTCTTCGCGCCAATCTTGACGGTACTGTAGGAGCCCGAGGTCGGGCCCGTCGCGCGCATCACTTCTTCGCGCGTCATCACCATCTTCACCGGGCGGCCGGATTTCTTGGCGAGCAACAGCGCCACCGGTTCCAGATAGACAATCGTCTTGCCGCCAAAGCCGCCACCGATTTCGGCCGGAATGGCACGGATATCGCTCTGCGGCAGGCCGGTGAGGTAGGAGCACATCGCGCGGACCATGAATTGGCCCTGGCTTGAACTCCACACAGTTGCCTTACCATCAGCAACACTGACCAGGCAGGCATGGGTTTCGATATAGCCCTGATGCACGGGGGCAGTGCGGAAGCTCCGTTCCACCACCACTTCGGCTTCCGCAAAACCGGCATCCACATCGCCAAGCTTATGTTCCAGCTTGCCGGCGATATTGGAAGGCTTGCCGTCAAACTTGATGAAATCATGCAGGATCGGCGCATCGGGCTTGATCGCGTCTTCCGCGTCAATCACGAAGGGCAGAACCTCATATTCCACTTCGATCAGCTTCAGCGCCTCGGCCGCCACCTTTTCGGAAATCGCGGCAATGGCGGCAATCGGGTGGCCATGGAACAGCGCCTTTTCGCGCGCCATGATGTTGCGGCACATCCAGCGCATATCCTGAATGCCGAGCATAACCGACTTGTCGAGCGGGAAATCCACTAAATCCTTATGCGTGACCACGGCCTTCACGCCGGGATGCGCTTCCGCCTCGGCGGTATTGATGGAAATGATCCGCGCATGCGGATGTGGGCTGCGCAGCACCTTGCCCCAGATCATGCCGGGCATATTGGTATCGGCGGCATAGGCAGCGCGGCCCGTCACCTTTTCCGCACCATCCGGGCGGATCGTGTTCTTGCCAATCCATTTGTTGGACATATCGTTCATCAGGCGGCCCCCCTCATTTCAGCGGCGGTTTCAAGCACGGCGCGCACAATCTTGTCGTAACCCGTGCAGCGGCAAAGATTGCCAGCAAGCCCGAAGCGCACTTCGGTTTCCGTCGGATTCGGGTTTTTTTCCAGCAAGGATTTCGCGGCAATCAGCACGCCCGGCGTGCAGATGCCGCATTGCAGCGCGGCCATTTCCAGGAATTTGCGCTGCAGCGGGTGCAGATCGCCACCCTGCGACATGCCTTCAATGGTGCCGAGTGACTTGCCTTCGGATTCCACCGCCAGCATCAGGCAGGCGCAAACAAGGCGGCCATCCACGGTGATGGAACAGGCGCCGCAATCCCCGGTGCCGCAGCCTTCCTTGGCGCCGGTCAGGCCAAGCGGGCCACGCAGCGCATCCAGCATGCTGTCATGCGCGTCGCACAGGAACTCCATCGGTTCCTCATTGATGGTCGTAGAAACATGCATTTTGGACATGAGGTCAGCTCCGGCTCACGCGTTCAGCGGCAATGGCGACAGCGCGCTTCAACAGCACGCCCGCGACCTTGGTGCGATAGGCAATGGTGCCACGCTTGTCATTGATGGGGCGGCAGGCGGCGCTGCAAGCCGCAGCAGCAGCGGCGACCGCGGCGGGTTCCAGCCTGGTGCCCACAAGCGCCTTCCCGGCGGCTTCCACCAGCATCACCACCGGCGCCACGGCGCCAAGGCCAACGCGCGCGGCGGTGCAAACGCCATCCTTCATGGTCAGGCTGACACCGCAGCCCACCACGGCGATATCCATTTCCGTGCGCGGGATCATGCGCAAATAGGCATCACCCGAACCTGTCGGGCGCGCGGGCAGGGTGAAGCTCACCAGGATTTCACCGGGCCCGAGGTTGATTTTGCCGGGGCCTGCAGGAAAGGCTTCTACCGGCATTTGCCGGCGGCCATTTGGCCCCTGGATCGTGACCACCGCGCCGGCAGCGACCATGGCCGGCACGCTATCCCCGGCGGGCGAGCCATTGCAGAGATTGCCCCCCGGTGAGGCGCGGCCCTGCACCTGCTTTGATCCAATCAGATTGACCGCTTCCAGCACCCCCGGCCAGACCGTACCGAAGCGCGGATGATCGGAAAGAGAAGCGGCGGAGACCGCCGCACCTACGGTAAAACTGCCATCGGCATTTTCCGTAATGCGATTCATTTCGCCGATTCTCTTAATATCCACAATCAAGCCAGGCGTCGCGATGCCAGCGCGCATCTGCACTAGCAGATCCGTGCCGCCTGCCAGAATCCGAGCAGCCCCCTGTGCCGCAGCAAAGGCGCTGACTGCTTCATCAAGCGTCTGCGGCGCCAAATATCGAGTATCCGTCATGAGCGTTCCTGTCGTCCTTGCCTTGCTTGTGACACCCCGGGTTAGGGGGTCATCCTTCCTCAGTGCTTACACTGGAGCAAGGCTATAGGGACGCGCAAGTTCGGCATACCCCCCGGGGCGATATTCAGGCATGATTCGCGCATTGCGGGCTTTGGCCTGCGGGCCATGCTACAGGATGGCATCCAATGCGGAAGGAAAACATGACCAAGCACCTATGGGGCCGCCGCGCGGCGCTGATTGCCGGTGGGGCGCTTTTGGCGGCGCCGCGCCTCGCGCGTGCCGCCTGGCCGGAACGCCCGCTTCGCATCATCGTGGCCTTCCCGCCCGGCAGTTCCACCGATGTCGTGGCGCGCGCCCTGGCAGCGCGGTTGGAGTCGCTGCTTGGTCAATCCGTGCCGGTCGAAAATCGCGGCGGCGCCGGGGGCAATATCGGCACCCAGGCGGTGAAAGGGGCGACTGATCGCCATACGCTGCTGATGCACAGCACGGCCTTTTGCGTGAACCCATCGCTCTATCGCGCAGCGGGGTATGGCTTGGCTGATTTCACGACCATCGCAGTGGTCGCGACCGCACCCAATGTGTTTTTCGTCCATCCTTCCGTGCCGGCGCGCAACCTGACCGAGCTATTGGCCCATGTGCGCGCCAATCCCGGCCTGGCCTATGCCCATTCCGGCACCGGCACAACGCCGCATCTGGGGGCTGAATTGCTATTCCGAACTGTGGCCAAGGTGGAGGCCACGCCGGTTGCCTTCGGCCCCGCCCAGGCCGCGACTGCCGTGCTGGCCAATCAGGCGCCGATCGGCAGCACCAGCCTGCCGCCCGCCCTGCCGTTGATCCGAGAAGGCCGGGTGCGCCCGATTGCCGTCGCGGGGGCCGAGCGTGACCCGACACTGCCCGATGTGCCGACAGTGGCCGAGCAGGGCTTTCCGGGCTTTGCCGCTTCCACCTGGTTTGGGCTTTTCGCCCCGGCGCGGCAATCATCCAGTTCCTTGGCGCGGCTTGCTGCCGAAGTGCCGCGCGCCATGGCGGATCTGGAATTGAAGGCGCGCCTCGCGGCACTCTCGCTCGCCGATCCCGGCCTTTCTGGCACTGCGGCAGCCGATTTCGTGCGACGGGAAGCGCAGATATGGGCCGAAGTGGTGCGCAGTTCCGGCGCGACCGCGGATTGAGCGTGACGAGGCGCTTAAAAAAGACCGACTTTAGGGGCGGGCTTGTGCCTTGGATAGTCCAGGCGGATCAGGCCGCGCGCTTAACCCCCCTGCGCGGCGGGATTGATTGCGCCGCGCACCGCCGCGATCAGCCGATCCACGGCGGCGACGCTTTCCGCATTCTGCGCAAATGCAAGGCCGATGCGCCCGCCTTCTGCCAGCACCACGCGCGAGGTGAAGGCCGCGCCCGCACCCGGCAGGGCCAGTTCTACCATCATGCCGGGCTTGAAGGCGCCATCGCCATGCAGGCTTGCGCCATCCCGCGCGATTTCGATCAAGGCGGCCTCCTGAGCCGTACCACCCTTGGCCGCGATCAGCATCGGTGTGCCGGCGCCATTCACCCTTTCCCAATCGGTGCGCGTCCCAACCAGGAAGTCATCCACCTGCTCACCCAGCCGGCCCGTGACATCGGCCACCGTCTCAGCCGCGGTTTTCACTGTGCCACTGGAAGCGCGCGCCCCTTCGGCAACGTCCGAGACTTCACGCATCGCGCGAGCCCCTTCATCATTTTGCTTGGCCACGGATTGCACGCTGGCCAAGATATCACGCGTCAACGCATCCTGTTCTTCAACCGCGGCGGCAATCGCGCCCGCCACACCATTCATGCGCTGAATGGCATTGGCCACTTCCTGCACCGCACCCACCGCATCGCCGGTTGCGGCCTGAAAGGCGCTGATTTGTGCGCTGATCTGGTCCGTCGCTCGGACAGTTTGCGACGCCAGCGTTTTCACTTCGGATGCCACCACTGCGAAGCGCTTGCCGGCATCGCCCGCACGTGCCGCTTCAATCGTGGCGTCCCAGGCCAAAAGATTGGTCTGGCCCGCGATATCCGTGATCAACCGCGCCACATCGCCAATCTGATCAGCCGATTCAGCGAGGCCACGCACCGTGGCATCGGTCGTATTGGCGCGTTCCGCCGCATGCTGCGCTGCCCTCGCCGCTTCCGCGACCTGACGAGAGATTTCGGGACGGAGGCTGTCATCTCCTCGGTCGCGGCGGCGACAGCGGCGAGATTGCTGGAATTCTGCTGCGCCCCTTCCGCCGTATCAGCCACACGATCGCGGGTCTGTTCCGATGCTGATGCCATTGAGATGGAGGCATCACGCATGCCACCGGCGGAATCACGCAGCCGATCCATGATGGACGCGACCGAGCCACCGAATTCCTGCGTCAGGCTTTCTACCATGGTCTGGCGCCGATCCCGCGCTGCACCCTCAATGGCAGCAGCCGCTTCAAAGGCTGCATTGGCTTTCGCCTGTTCGCGGAATTTCTCCAGTGCTTCGGCCATGGTACCGACCTCATCACTGCGGCCACGGCCGGGGATTGTGAGCGCCGTGTCGCCCTCAGCCAAACGCCCCATGGCGCCGGCCATATCCGTGAGAGGCCGCGCAAAGCGCTGCGCTGCAATCAATGAAACCGGAGGGCGAGCGCCAGCGCCGCCAACGCGGCAAGACCAATCAACCAAAACACCTTCTGCATCGCGGCATCAAAGCCCGCACGCGGCAGGGCGATCATCATGGCGCCGGCAGCATTTCCAGAGAGGTCACGTGGCGGCTGTAGCGTGATCACATGGGCACGCTTGCCAGGCAGAGTCACTTGCAAACCGCTGATGGCTTCGTCCCGGCGCTGCGCATTCAGAATGACTTCAGGAAGGCTTTTGGCCTTCAACCCCTCGACCGTGCTGGTGACCAATTGCCCGGTGCCGAAAAGCGCAGCCTCACCGGCGACAAGCTTGCCAAGTTCCGCGACTACGGCGGGCGTCAGGCGCGTTGCCACCTTGATGGTGCCAATGATGCGGCCCTCAGCATTCCTGACCGGCAGCGCCACACCTGTTGCGAATTGGCCAGAGGTTGGTGAAACCTCGCTCCCCAGCCGGGGGATTTCCCAATAGGGCCGCGGCAATATCCGGGACTTTTGACTTGTCATCACCAAAGCGCGTTGGCGCATGCCCGCGCATCATAATGCGTCCCGATGTATCGGTGATTTCCAGCACGGCGACTGTCGGGTCCAGGGCGCGCAGCCCCGCGAGGGCGCCGACCAGAATATCACGCAGCCGCGCCGCGATAGTAGCGGCGTAGCCCGACATGCGGCGCGCGGAATTGTCCAATTCACGCTCCGCGAGCGATGAGGCGCGCGTGAGCGCCTGGTTCATCTGATCATTATGATCACTTTCCACCGCCCAAAAGGCGCCGGCAGCCGCAAGCAGGGCCACGAAAATGGCGGGCAAAAGCGCCAGCACAAGCAAGCGGAGGCGCAATCCCAGAAAACGACGCGCGGTGGTGGCCTTGAAAATCCTCCAGCAAATGGTGTTCCAACTTCGCCGGAGGGGATAAAAAAAAGTTTCAGTTTTCTGACACGCTCCCGGATTGCACAAAATTCAGCTAAATTGCCGTTTCCCGCAGTATCATCCGCGCATCGCCATGCCAAATCCTGTCAAATCGTTGAAGCCAGCGATCTGCTGGGTTTCGCCGCTGGCTATAATTTCATCAAGCGGGTCAAGAAATAGCCCTTCATCCAGCCCGCGCGCCGCCAGCCCATTACGCGCAATGGCCAGCACATCGCGCCCGAAATCGCGCAAGGACCGGCCCTGGATGGTCGCGGTCAGCCCTTCGCGCGGCACGGCTTCACGCAGCGCGCGAATCTCAGCAACACTCCAACCCCGCGTGAGGGCACGCGCCGCCTTTTGCGCGGCGTCATCATAAATCAAGCCCACCCAGAAGGAAGGCAGCGCATTCAGCATGGAAGGCGCGCCGGCATCCGCGCCGCGCATTTCCAGGAAGCGCTTCAACCGCACATCGGTGAAAACGGTCGTCACATGATCCGCCCAATCGCCCATGGTGGCGGATTGGCCAGCCAATTTCTCTGCCCGCCCTTCTACGAAGGCGCGGAAGCTCTGCCCCGCCGCGTCCAGCCATCGGCCGTCACGCATGATGAAATACATGGGCACATCCAGCACCCATTCGGTGAAGCGTTCAAAGCCGAAGCCATCTTGAAACACCACACCAGGAATGCCGGTGCGGTCCGGGTCCGTATCGGTCCAGACCCGGGCGCGGAGGCTCCGATAGCCGTTCTTCTTGCCCTCCGCGATCGGGGAATTGGCGAATAGCGCCGTGGCAAGCGGTTGCAGCGCCAAGGATACGCGAAGCTTTTCCACCATATCCGCTTCATCGCCGAAATCGAGGTTCACCTGCACGGTGCAGGTGCGGAGCATCATATCCAACCCCATGGTGCCGACGCGCGGCATGTAATTGCGCATGATCGCGTAGCGACCTTTCGGCATCCAGGGCATATCCTCGCGCTTGGCGAGCGGATGAAAGCCAATCGGCGCGAAGCCAAGGCCCAAGGGCGCGGCGACGTCGCGCACCTCATCCAAATGCTGGAACAGCTCGGCGGAAACCTCGTGCAGGTTGGGCAAGGCAGCGCCGGAAAGCTCAAACTGCCCGCCCGGTTCCAGGCTGACGGAAGCCGCGCCGCGCTTCAGGCCAATCGGGTTGCCGCGATCGAGAATGGGTTCCCACCCCTTCGCCATCAGCCCTTCAAGCATGGCGCGAATGCCCTGGGGTTCGTAGGGGGGCGGCGCGTAATCCGTCAGGCGGAAGCCAAATTTTTCATGCTCAGTGCCGATGCGCCAGGCGGATTTGGGCTTGCAGCCGGCAGTGAACCATTCCGCCATTTGGCGGGTGGAGGTGATGGGGGTGGGATCGGACTCGCCGGGATTAGACATCAAAACCTTCCAGGGGCGCCGCCGGGACGGCGCGAAACTTATTCAGGACCAGTCACCCGCCAGGGCGGCAAGGACCGCAAGCCCCGCAACCGCCGCCGTTTCCGCCCGCAGGATGCGGGGGCCAAGGCCGATGGTTTTAACAAAGGGGTAGCTTCGGGCGGCGTCAAGTTCGACGCGGTCAAAGCCTCCTTCCGGACCAATCAATAGCCCTAGCGGAACGCGCTGCCCAGCGAGGGCATTTGGCAAGGGTGCCGCCCCGCTACGCTCGGCGGCCACGAAGATCGGCGTGCCATCCCAGGCGCCGAGCGCCGCGTGCAACGGCATGGCGGCGTGGATCACAGGTAGGCTGAGCCTTTCACATTGCTCTGCCGCGCCACGGGCAATGGCGGCCAGCCGCGCCTGATTCACCCGATCCGCGATCGACCGGTGCGTCAGCACGGGATAAATAGATGCGACACCCAATTCGGTCGCCTTTTCCACCAGCCATTCCATGGCATCGCGCTTCAACACCGCCACCATAAGCCGCAGATCAGGTTCCGGCGTCGGTGCGCGGTTTTGCGCTTCCAGCGCGATACGGCAGCGATCTTTGCGCAGTGCCGTGATCCGCCCTGTCCATTCGCCATCCCGCGCATTGAAGACCGCCACGGCATCGCCCAAGCCGCGGCGCAGCACGGCGCCTAGATGATGCGCCTGGCCGGGCTCAGCCTCGATCTCACGGCCGGCGGCAAGGTGGGTTTCAAACTGAAGGCGCGGGGTGGACATGGCAGGGTTCCATCCCTCTTTATAGCCCCATGAGTGGCCATACCGATATCCGCACCAGTGGTTGGGTGGCGCGCCTGCCCCAGGCATGGCGCCCCTATGCGCTGCTGATGCGCCTCGATAGGCCTATCGGGTCCTGGCTGCTGTTCCTGCCGGGTCTTTGGGCCTTTGCCATGGTGGCGCCGGATTGGCGCCAGGGGCTGTGGCTGACCGCCTTGTTTGGCCTGGGCGCGGTGCTGATGCGCGGCGCGGGCTGTATGGTGAATGATCTATGGGACAGGGATTTGGACCGGCAGGTGGAACGCACGGCGGGGCGGCCGCTGCCTTCCGGGGCTTTGCGGGCGCGGCATGCGCTGGTGTTTCTGGCGCTGGTATTGGCGGCGGCCTTGCTGATCCTGCTGCAATTGAACCGCGCCGCGCAGTGGTTGGGGGTGGCGTCGCTATTGCCCGTGCTGCTCTACCCTCTGGCCAAGCGCGTGACGGACTGGCCGCAAGCGGTGCTTGGGGTGATATTCTCCTGGGCCGCGCCGATGGGCTATGCGGCGGTGACGGGCGGGCTCGATCTGGCGGCATTGGCACTTTGGGCCGCCGGGTTTTTCTGGATTTTGGGCTATGATACGATCTATGCGCATCAGGACCGTGAAGATGATGCGCTGGTGGGCATCAGATCATCCGCGCTGCGCTTGGGGGACAGGACCAGGCCCTTCCTGATCCTGTGTTACGCGCTGACCATGGGATTGCTTGTGCTGGCCGGGTGGCTGGCGGGGCTGGCACCTTGGTATGTGCCGGGGCTTGCGCTGCCCGGTGCAATGTTGGCGCGGCAGGTGATCCAGCTTGATATCGCCGACCCGACGCTGTGCTTGCGGCTGTTCAAGGCCAATCGCGATGTCGGGTTGGCAATTGCCGCGGCCTTGCTGTTGGGCCGGCTTTGACGGCAGAGGAATTTGTCGCGGCGCAAACGGCGGTGTCTCGCGCGCCCTTGGTGCCGGAAATCGCTTTGCATTTGGCAAGTGAGATCACGCCGATCTGGCAGGCGACTGAAGCCTGGCTCGCCGAGCAGAACATTGAACCACCCTTCTGGGCCTTTGCCTGGCCGGGCGGGCAGGCTTTGGCGCGGGCGGTCTTGGATCAACCCAAGCTGGTCGCCGGCAAGCGCGTGCTGGATTTCGCCGCCGGCTGCGGCATTGCCGCCATCGCCGCCGCGCAGGCCGGCGCTGCCTTGGTGGAAGCGGCGGAAATTGACCCTTTGGCGCTGGCCGCCGTACGGCTGAATGCCGCCTTGAATGGCGTGGCGGTGGCAACGCCGCCCGGCGATGTCGTGGGTGCGCCCTGTCGCTGGGATGTAATTTTCGCGGGCGATGTTTGCTACGAAGCACCCATGACCACGCATATCCTGCCCTGGCTGCGTGGCCTTGTCGCGACGGGGGCAGAGGTGCTGATCGCCGATCCGGGCCGCGCCTATTTGCCGAAGGCCGGGCTCGATCCCATCGCGTGCTACAACGTGCCGACGTCGCGCGAATTGGAAGATCGTGAAACACGAGACGTGACAATTCATCGCCTGCTGGCGTGATCCGCTTGCGGTGCGCGCCTTTCTGGGCGCAGGATCAGCGCAAGAGAACAGGAGGAACCCATGGCCGCTTACGCCCACCCGGACGCGATTGTCAGCACCGTATGGCTTGCGGCCAATCTGGATGATCCGAACCTTCGCGTTTTCGATTGCACCACCTATCTTTTGTATGAAGCCGGCACAGGCCGCCCCTACAGCATCAAGAGCGGGCGAGAGGATTACGATGCCGGCCATATCCCGGGCGCCGGTTTCCTTGATGTGCAGGGCGAGCTTTCTGATCGCACGAGCCGCTTCAACTTCACCATGCCAGCAACCGATGATCTGGCGGCGCGGCTTGCGGCGCGTGGCATTGGCGATGGCACGCGCGTGGTGCTCTATTCCCGCAAGACCCCGCAATGGGCGACGCGCGTTTGGTGGATGATGCGCGCGATTGGCTTCGACAATGCGGCGATATTGGATGGCGGGATTGATGCCTGGGCGGCAGAAGGCCGCGCCCTTGCCACCGCTGAGACCCGTTATGCCCCCGCGTCTCTCCGCGCCAAGCCTCGGCCCGGTTTGTTTGTTGGGCGCGATGAAATGCTGGCCGCGATTGGTGATGGCGGCACTTGTTCCATCAATGCTTTGGCGCCTGATCTCCATAGCGGGGAGAATGCGCGCTATGGCCGACCGGGGCGCATCCCGGGCAGCGTCAATCTGCCGGCGGCATCCTTGTTTGACGCGGGCAGCTTCAAGCTGAAGGCGCCGGATCAGGTGGCGGCGGCCTTTGCCGCGATTGGTGCGGATAAAACGAAGCGGAAGCTGATCTATTGCGGTGGCGGCATTGCCGCGACCTTTGATGCCTTTCTGCTGCATCAGCTGGGCCATGAGGATATCGCGGTTTATGATGCCTCCATGAATGAATGGGCGAAGGATGAGAGCCTGCCGATGGAGGTGGGTTAAGCCTATCGCGTCGCCTGCTCCAAGAACCGCAGCAGCGCCGCCAAATCTTCCGCATTATCCACGCGCTGGACCGGCATTTTCGTGCCCGGCGTCACCACATCCGGCCCGCGCGTAAATAGGTCGCCGATGGTGGTTGCGTCCCAAATGATATCCCCGCGTGCGAGGCGTTCCGAATAGGCATAGCCAGGCAGGGACCCCATGCGGCGGCCAAAAATGCCATTCAGATGCGGCCCGGCCATGGGGCCGGCCTCGACGGTCAGGGCATGGCAGGCGCTGCAGGCGCGAAACACTTGCGCGCCATGCGCATCCAGGCCGGCTGGCAGGTAGGTGGCGGCGGGGGCGGCGATGGGGCCAATAGCGCGGCCGGTCAGCGCATTCCAGCGGCGAACTTGCCGATCAGCACCGCCGGTCCAAAGCAGCCGCCCATCGGGCGCGAAGGCCACGGACCAAACCGGCAGGCCAGGGCCTTCCAGCGTGTGCATCAGGCGCGCTGTCTCCAGCCCCCAGATCGTCACATTGCCGCCAAGAGACGCGACCGCGAGAAGCGCGCCTGAGGCATCAAGGCTGAGGGCAACAATGGGCCGGGCGCCTGCTTCCACTTCGCGCATGGCACCATTGCGAGTGATTAGGCGCAGCACACCATCCACGCCGCCGGCGGCGTGGCCCCCGTTAGGCAGAGCCACAAGGGCATTCAGCGGCAGGCCCGCTTCAGCGATGATCTGATTGCTGCCATCAGCGGCCCACAGGCGGATGGTGCCATCAAAGCCGGCACTGATCAGCGCGCCATCGGTGCGGAAGGCGACAGCGTTGACCAGGCCGCGATGCCCTTCCAGGATTTGCGCTCTGCCATCGGAAAGATTCCAAAGCCGCACGGTGCCATCCCAGGCGGCCGACGCCAAATACCCGCCATTCGCGGCAAGCCCTGCAATCTGCCCGCTATGCCCTTCCAGGATTTGGGCGGGCGCAGCACCAAGCCCCGGCGCCCAAAGTGCGATGCGCCCGCCTTCGCCGGCGCTGGCGATGCGCCCATCGGGCAGCAGGGCAAGCGCATTGACGCTGCCGCGATGCCAGCGCGCCACCGCGCGCGCCTGCCCAGCCCGCGCATCCCACAGGATCACGGCGTGATCAAAGCCGGCGGAGACAATGTGCTGCCCATCGGGCAGGGGCAAAACCGCGCGCACGGGGCCGCCATGCCCCGACAGATCCTGCGCCAGTGCAGGCGCGGAAAGCAGCAGCCACAGGGCGAGCACAATGCGCCGCATCACATCACCACCCCGCCGCTGACATGGATGGATTGCCCGGTGATATAGCCCGCGCCCGATGAGGCAAGAAAGGCAATGGTCGCTGCCACATCATCCGGCGTGCCAAGGCGCTTCAGTGGAATGCGCGCAATGATCTCCTCCCATTGCGCCGCCGATAGCGCGGCATGGGCGCCGGGGTCTTTGCGCGTGTAGCCAGGCACCACCGCATTCACCGTGACCTTTGGCGCCCATTCAATCGCGAGCGCGCGGACCAGCGCTTCCACTGCGGCCTTGGCGGCGGCGGAGGCCGGGAAGGTGGTGACATCATTGCGAAACAGGTGCGCGACAAAGGAAGAAACCGCAATCAGGCGCGGATTGTCTCCGGCGTTCAGATGCGGCGCGGCAGCGCGGGCCAGGCGCAGCAGGCTGAAGGTGATCGCCTCATGGCTTTTGGCAAAGCTGGCATCGGTTAGGGTCGCGATGGGTGTGCGGTCGGCAAAGCCGGCATTGGCCACCAGCACATCAAGCCCACCGAGTGCCGCCACACTTGCGGCCACCAAGCGCGCCGGGGCCTCGAGTTCGGTGAAATCTGCGAAGGCTTCGGTGATCTCTGCGCCTTTCTCCCGCGCAGCGGCGGCCACGCGCGCCAAGGCTTCGCGATTGGCCCTGGTGTGCAGCATCAGCGCCATACCTGGCGCGGCGAAGGCGCGGGCGGTGGCAGCGCCAATGCCGCTCGCTGCCCCGGTAATCAAAATGCGTCTTGCCGCCATGTTCCCGCTCCCTGTCCAAAGCCCGAGGATAAGCGAGCGCGGCGGCATTGCCAGTCCCGCCCGCCCGCCCCATCCTGCCCCGCAATCACTCATACAAGGGAATGCCAGATGACATTGACCGTACTTGAACCGGAAGGGCTCTACCTCGAGACGGATTTGGAACAGCGCATCATGGGGCCAGGCGTGCGCATTCTGCAGGGGGCGTGCAAGACATCGCTCGCGGAATTGCCCGATGAGCTCTGCCAGCAGGCGGAAGGGCTGATGACGCTGAGGATGGCGGTGCCCGCGGATCAGATTGCGCGTTTCCCGAAGCTTAAGGTCGTGACCCGCATGGGGGTTGGGTATGATAGGGTGGATCGCGCAGCCTGCGCGGCGCGGGGCATCAAGGTCTGCAATGTGCCAGATTACGGCACGCAGGAAGTGGCGGAATTCGCGGTGCTCATGGCGCTTGGGCTACGGCGCGGCTTGACCCTTTATCACGACATGCAGCGTGGCCCGACGCCCGCGAAATGGGCGGTGATGCCGCACCCGGCGGTGCGCCGGCAGGATGTGCAGACCTTTGGCATTCTGGGCCTCGGGCGTATCGGCACAGCCGCCGCCCTGCGCGCCAAGGCGCTTGGCTATCGCGTGGTGTTCTATGACCCGGCGCTGCCCAATGGCTCAGACCGCGCCATTGGTGTAACACGCTGCCGGACCATGGATGAAATGCTCTCGCAAGCCGACGTGCTTTCGATCCATTGTCCCCTCACGCGCAAAACGCGGGGCTTGGTTGGGGAGCGTGAATTGCGCTTGCTGCCCAAGGACACCGTGGTGGTGAATACGGCACGCGGCCCCATTCTGGATATTGATGCTTTGGAGCGTGTGTTGCGCGATGGGCATGTGGCGGCGGCGGGGCTAGATGTGATCCCGGTGGAACCGCCGGTGGAGCCCGTGCCATCGCTTCTGCAAGCCTATCGCAACAAGGAAGAATGGCTCGCGGGCCGGCTGATCATCACACCGCATATCGCTTTTCACACGCCGCAAGCCTGGGATGATATTCGCCTGAAAAGCGCGGAGACCATGCGCGATGTGCTGGTGGAAGGGCTGTACACCAATGTCATCCCGCCCGAATCGGATTGATTTGGCAGGCTGATTTTCGGGCGGTCCAGGGTTATACAAGCAGCAAAAGACAGGGAGTTTCCGATGAATAGACGCACCATTTTGGCCGCGCCCTTGGCCGCACCGTTGCTTGCCTCTGCCACCACCGCCCAGGCCCAGCCAGCGCTGGTGACCGAGGAATTCATGATCCCCGCCGGCAATGCGGGGACTGAGCTGTTTTTGCGCAACAAGCGCCCGGAAAACCTGACGAGCTTTTCCCCAGCGCGGACGGTGATCTTCGCCCATGGCGCGACCTATCCGGCGCATACGACCTTCGATCTGCCCTTGGGCGGCTTGTCCTGGATGGATTACATCGCCGGCCAAGGGTTTGACGTGTGGTGCCTGGATATTCGCGGCTATGGCCGCAGCACCCGCCCGCCGGAAATGAGCCAACCGCCCGAGGCCAATCCGCCCACCGTGCGCGGTGAGACGGCGGTGAAGGATATCGGCAGCGCCGCTGCCTTCATTCGGGAAAGGCGCAATATCGCGAAGCTGGTGCATATCGGCTGGTCCTGGGGCAGCACGCTGATGGGCCGTTTTGCTGCCGATAACCCTGCCCTGGTGGAACGCCTGGTGCTGTTTGCGCCGCCCTGGCTGCGCGATGCGCCGAGCCTTGCGGGTAGCGCCGCCGCTGCGACGCTTGGCGCCTATCGGACCGTGACGCAGGCACAGGCGCGAGAGCGTTGGATGACCGGCGTGCCGGGGGCCAAGCGCGCAGGGTTGATCCCGCCCGGCTGGTTTGAACATTGGGCCGGCGTGACTTGGGCGACCGATCCGGAAGGCATGCGGCGGAACCCTCAGACACTGCGCGCGCCGAATGGCGTGCTGCTGGATAGCCGGGAATATGCGCAGGCCGGGCGCCCCTTCTGGGACCCGGCCAAGGTCACGGCACCCACCCTGTTGGTGGTGGCGGAATGGGACCGCGATACGCCGCCCAGCATGGCGCTTGCGATTTTCCCGCTGCTGACAAATAGCCCCGGCAAGCGCCTGGTGGTGCTCGGCGATGGCACGCATACGATTGTGATGGAACGCAATCGCGGCGCGCTATTCCAGGCGGTGCAGGGTTTCCTTGCGGAAGCGTCTGCCTGACGCCGCGTTTTGCCCCGCGCCATGCTAAATCCTGTTTGAACGAATCGGAGACGCCCCGCCTATGTCCAAACCCACCCCCTCGCCCGGCCCGGTGGTTGATCGTAATCTGGCGCTTGAATTGGTGCGCGTGACGGAAGCCGCGGCGCTGGCGTCTTCCCGCTGGATTGGCCGGGGCGACAAGAACGCTGCCGATGGCGCCGCAGTGGAAGCCATGCGCAAGGCTTTTGATACGGTCGCCATCACCGGCACGGTTGTGATCGGTGAGGGCGAGATGGATGAGGCGCCGATGCTCTATATCGGCGAAAAGGTCGGGCTTTACGCCAAGGCCGGCGGCGGGAGGGAAGTGGATATTGCGGTGGACCCGCTGGAAGGGACCTCCATCACCGCCAAGGGCGGCCCGAATGCGATTGCCACAGTGGCGCTGGCGGAAAAGGGCGGATTTTTGCACGCGCCCGATATCTACATGGACAAGCTCGCGATCGGGCCTGGGCTGCCGGAAGGCATTGTGGATTTGGATGCGAAGACAGAGGAGAATTTGCGCGAATTGGCGCGCGCCAAGAAATGCGACATTGGCGATCTGATGGTCTGCACGCTGGACCGCGACCGGCATAAGGAAATGATCCGCGCCTGCCGTGCCGCCGGTGCGCGCATCATGCTGTTGGGTGATGGCGATGTCTCCGGCGTTATTGCTGTGAGCCAACCCGGAGCGGGCGTGGACATCTATATGGGCTCGGGCGGCGCGCCTGAGGGTGTGTTGGCGGCAGCGGCCTTGCGCTGCATTGGCGGGCAGATGCAAGGCCGGCTGATGTTTGAAAATGAGGATCAAGTCGCCCGCGCGCGGTCCATGGGCATTACCGATCCCAATCGCAAATACAGCCTTGAGGAAATGGCCAAGGGCGATGTGATGTTCGCGGCGACGGGCGTGACCAGTGGCGCCATGCTGCGCGGTGTGCGGCGCTTTGCTGGTGGCGCCTATACTCATTCCATCGTCATGCGGTCCAAATCCGGCACGGTGCGCTATGTGGAAGGCCATCATAATTTCGCGCGCAAGCAGAGTGCCTTCATTGCCTGACCGGGACAAAATTTTGTATGGATGAGAGCGCGGCCCCCGGCCCAGTGCTTGGCGTGGCGCACAGCGTTACCGGGCGCAGCTGGCAATGGCGCGCGGGCGATGCGCGGATTGGGCTTGGCATTGCGCAGCGGCTTGAAGTGCCGGAGATGCTGGGGCGCTTGCTCGCCGCGCGCGGCATTGGCCTTGATGATGCGGCGGATTTCCTAAAACCCAAGCTACGCGCATTGATGCCGGACCCCTCGCGGCTCGCGGATATGGAAGCGGCGGCGGATCGCATCGCGGTTGCGGTGCGGAGCGGCGAACATGTCGCGGTGTTTGGCGATTATGATGTGGATGGTGCCTGCGCGGGTGCGCTAATGACACGGTTTTTGCGTGATCTGGGCTGCCAAGTAACCCCTTATGTGCCGGATCGCATCCGCGAAGGCTATGGGCCGAATGCTCCAGCGATTGCGACACTTTGCGATGCCGGCGCTTCACTGATCATTTGCGTGGATTGCGGCATTGCGGCGGGCGCTGCCTTGGCGGCAGCGGATGGTCGCGCGGATGTTGTGGTGTTGGATCATCACAAGGCGGAAGGCGCGCTGCCGGCGGTGCTTGCCGTGGTCAATCCCAATCGCATGGATTGTCCATCGGGCTTGCGGCATATTTGCGCGACGGCGGTCGCGTTTCTGGCAGCGACAGCAAGCTTGCGCGTGTTGCGTCGTGCCGGGTGGTTCGCGCGCCGAAGTGAACCCGATCTTCTCGCGCTGCTGGATATCGTGGCGCTGGCGACGGTGTGCGATGTCATGCCGCTCACGGGCTTTAATCGCGCGCTGGTGGCGCAGGGGTTGAAGGTGCTTGCCAAGCGCGGGCGGATTGGGCTCGCGGCGCTGTTGGATGTTGCCGGGCAGAAGGATATACCAAGCGCGCAAACACTCGGCTTCATGCTGGGGCCGCGCATCAATGCCTCGGGCCGTATTGCGGAAGCGGATTTGGGCTTGCGGCTTTTGCTGTCGGAAGATGCGATTGAAGCGCGCGCCATGGCGGAAAAATTGGATGAGGTGAATAAGCGGCGGCAGGAGGTGGAAGGCGATATGCTGGGCGCGGCGTTGGCCATGGCGGATGCGCAGGTCAAGGCCGGCCATGCCGTGCTGCTGGTGGCGGCGGAAGGCTGGCACCCCGGCGTGGTCGGCATCGTCGCAGGCCGCGTCAAGGAAAAATTCAATCGCCCTGCCTGTGTAGCGGGGATTGCGGGCGGCACCGCCAAGGGATCGGGCCGGTCTGTTACCGGTGTTGATCTGGGTGCCGCCATCATTGCTGCGCGGGAAGCGGGTTTGCTCGAGACCGGCGGCGGGCATCCGATGGCGGCGGGGTTTTCCTATCAGGCAGGGAAGGGCGAAGCGCTCCACGCCTTCCTTGAAGAGTGCCTGTCGCATGCCGCGAGTTTGCCGCGTGCGGCGGATTTGCTGGTGGAAGGCGCCATCACCGTGCCGGCGGCAACAGCAGCGCTGGCGCAGGAAATCGGGCGCCTCGCCCCCTTCGGTGCGGGTAATGAGGAACCGATTTTTGCCCTCGCCCGCGCGCGCGTGGTGCGTGCGGATCGCATCGGCAAGGAAGGTGCCACGATCCGCGCCTTTGTTGAAGATGAAGGCGGCGGGCGGCTCAAGACGATTTGCTTTCGCGCGAAGGAAGGCCCGCTGGCTGGGGCTCTGCTCTCACCGGAGCGCACGCCCTTGCATTTATGCGGGTATTTGCGGGCGGAGTCCTGGAATGGAGATGTCAGCGTGGGCTTTCAGATTGTGGATGCGGCGCGGGTATAACCGCCCAGATTTAATGCTGCGGCCAGACAATCGGCGGCAGGCGCGTCAGCGGGATTTGCGCCACTCTTACCACACCACTTTGCAGGCTGATCGAAATTTCCGCGACCGGCGGGCCGCCATTGGGTGGGCGGCGCGTCAGCATCCCAACGGCGAATTTCGTACCATTCAAGGCGCGCCGCTGGATCAGGCCGGACCGCGCGAGGGAATCAAGTGCAGCATTCGGATTAGTGACCGAAAGCGTGCCGGCAAGCGCTGGCTGAAGCGCGGGATCAAGCCGCGCAGAAAGCCGGAGCCCCACATCCAAATCCCCCCAGGCCAGGCGCAATTGGCGCACATCTAGCTTACCATCCGATGCCCGCCAGGCATCCAATTGCTCCCGTAGGCTCGGCAGCGGCAGCACGCTGCCATAAAGCGCGCCATCAAATTCAAGCCGCGCGATTTTGGGGCCGAAGCCCGCAAGCGCCGGCGTGCGCAGCCAAGCGGGCGGCAGCGCCGCATCCTCGGCCGCGAATTGCAGCGTCAGCGCGGGTTCGGCATTGCGCATCCAATTCGCATCGCCACCCAGGCGGCGGATGGTCAAGACCCCATCCGGGGTTTGCGCGACCAAGTCTTGCAGCAGCGCATTGGCCCGGCGCGGCGGCTGGCCCGCTTCCAGCGGCAGCAGCGCGATGAAGCTTTCCGTGGTGAATGGTATGCGCGTGGCACCAAGCCTCAGCGCCTGCGGGCCGGTGGCTTCCAGCCTGAGTGCATCGGGCAGGGGTAGTGGCGTGGAAAGCGTCAGCGACTTAACCTCCCACCCCATGCCCTGGCCCGAGGTCTCATCGCCTGGGCTTTCGATGGAAAGCCGCGGGATAGTGAGCCGCGCGGCGAAGGGCCAGCCGCTGCGGTCTGGAATGTCGTGGTTGATGCTCCAACCCTGAGCGCGATGCTTGATCACCCAATCACTGAAGCCTTCCGCCAGCGCCCCCGTGCTCGAGCGCCAGAGCAGGCTTTGCCCGGCCACCAGCGCGGCCAGCAGCATCAGCACGCCAAAAACGAACCTTCCCAGGAAGGGTGCGCGGTTGGAGGAGGATCGCTTGGCGTCCATGCTGCGCGCCGATATAGCGGGAATCGAATGCGCCCGCCATGACAACCGATATTGCACCCCTGCTGGCCCCGGATGGGGATTTTTACGTCTTTGCCTATGGATCGCTGATCTGGCGGCCAGGTTTTGACCATGCGGCGCGTCACCCCGCGCTGCTGCGCGGCTTTCACCGGCGTTTTTGCCTCTGGAGCCACCGTTACCGAGGCACGCCGGAACGCCCAGGGCTGGTATTGGGCCTGGATCGCGGCGGCGCCTGCCGTGGCGCCGTGTTTCGCGTACCAGGTCGCGCGGCGGCGGAAACCCTCGCCTATCTGGATGCACGGGAATTGCCGGATGGCGGAGAGGTTGTCTATCGCCGCCAGCTTTTGCCGCTGGCGCTCTTGGATAATGGGCGGCGTGTGCCCGCGATTGCCTATGTCGCGAACCGGGCGTGCCGACTTTATTGCGGCAAGCAACCGACCTATGTGCTGGCGCGCGCCATTGATACTGGCCACGGGCAGATGGGATCGAACCGGGATTATTTGTTCAATACGCTCGATCATTTGGAGGAGATGGGCGTGCGTGATCACGGGTTGGAGGCGATTGCGGCGCTGGTCGGGCGATAATTGCCCCTATGGCGTGATCCGCCAAAAAGGATCACGCTATCATCAGGTTTGGACAAGGACAGGTTCATGGCCCTGCAACGCATGGTGCTTGAAATTGGTATGGGCACCGATATTCGCGGCGCGGATTACACCAAGGCAGCGGTGCGGGCACTGCGCAATGCGCTTTGGCATAATTCACTCACCATCGGTGCCGCTGTTGGCCAGGATGTTGATGCCATGCAGGTTGAAGTGCTGATCGGCGTCCCCAAGCCTGATCTGGTGGATAAGGATCAGGTGCTCGCCATTCTGCCGCATGGCACCGGCACAGTGACCCTGGTGGAAGGCGGCCTCGAGATTCTGAATGATGAGGGCACCAATAGTACCGTGATTGCCAATTGCTGCGCCATTGTACGCTTGGATGTGTGAGGCGAGACCGAGCATGGCCTTGAAGCGCATCATCCTTGAAATGGGCAGCGGCAATGATCTGCATGGTGGGGATTACACCAAGGCCGCCCTGCGCGCGGTGCAGGATGCCTTGCACCATTCGTCCCTGTCTTTCATTCGCACGCTTCGGCTTGATATCAAGACCATGCAGGTGGAAGTCACCATCGGCGTGCAACAGCCCGACAAGGTGGATATCGAAGCGGTGCGAAAATCCCTTCCCTATGGCGTGGTGAGAGCGCGCGCGGTGACGGGCGGCTTGGATGTTCCGGAAGAAGGCCGGCATGACAAGGCCGTGATTGCCTCGGCCGCCATTGCCGTGCACTTCGATCTGCCCTGAGACCAGTATGGCTAAAACGGCAGGCTTGCCGCCGCGATCAAGCCGCCCTCTGGCCGGTTTTGCAGCACCACATCGCCGCCATGACCGCGCAGTATGTTGCGCGCGATGGTGAGCCCAAGCCCGGTGCCGCCGGTTTCGCGATTGCGGCTGGCTTCCAGCCTGCGGAAGGGGGTGAAAACCGCCTCAAGCTCCGCTTCCGGAATACCCGGGCCGTCATCGGCGATGGCAAGGCGAACCAGACCGGCCCCTTCCTGCACGAGCGTAAGCCGAGCCGCGCCACCATAATTCAGCGCATTGGCAACCAGATTTGCCACGGCGCGCTTCAAGGCCAAGGGCTTGGCGCGGATCACCAGCTTGTCTGGGCCGTCATAGCTGATTTTCTCTGCGTGATCGGGGTGCGCGTCACTAGCCTCATCCGCCACGGTGCGGCAAAGCGCCGCGATATCCATCGGGGTCGCCGGTTCCGTCGCCGCATCATCGCGTGCAAAGGCGAGGGTCGCGTCGATCATCGCCTCCATCTCATCCAGATCAGCGAGCATTTTACGCCGCTGTTCATCATCATCCATGAATTCGGCGCGCAGTTTCAACCGCGTGATCGGTGTGCGCAGATCATGCCCAATCGCGGCCAGCATTTGCGTGCGATCCGCCACAAAAAGCCGGATGCGCGCGGCCATTTCATTGAAGGCGCGGGCGGCGGTGGCGACCTCGGTCGGGCCCGCTTCCGGCAAGGGCGGCGCGTTCACATCGCGCCCAAGCCTGTTTGCTGCCTCCGCCAAAAGCCGCACCGGGCGCATAAGCCGCGCCACAGCCCAAAGGATCAGTGATACCGCCGCCAGCGTCATGCCAAGGAAGGCGGCGAGGAAAGTATCCGAATGCCAAGGCCGCGGCGTGGGCAGGGACGCCCGGAGGTTAAGCCAAGGCCCATCCGGCAGGCGAAGCGATGCCACAAACCCGGCCGAGCCCAATTCCGCAATGCGGATTTCGCGCGGGCGCAGCCTTGGCGGGCCGGAAGACAGCAAATCCAGGCGAAACAGCCTGAGGATATGCGGCGAGACCGGCGGCGCGCCCACACGCACAATCGGTGCCAGATCCAAATCCACCGTCAGGCCTTCTGGCAGATCGAGATCGGCGATGATTTGCGCGCGCCGATCCGGTGCGGTCAGCACTGCCGCGCGCCAGGCGCCAAGGCTGCGCCCGGCAATCTCACGTGCCTGCACAAGACGCTGCAAATCCACCCGATCCAGGGCATGGATGGTGAGCCCCGCCGCTTGCACCAGCATGAGTGCGACAATCAGCGCAACGGCGGTGCGCCGACCCAGGCTGCCAGGCCACCAGCGCCGCCGCGGGGGCGCGGCGACAGGGGCGGCTTCAGCCACGATCTACCGTGGTGGCCAGCACATAGCCGCCGCCACGGACGGTTTTGATCAAGGCGGGGTTGCGGCCATCATCTTCCAGGCGGCGACGCAGCCGCGATACAGCGACATCAATCGCGCGATCATAAGGCCCGGCCTGCCGCCCGCGCAGCAAATCCATCAGCATGTCGCGCGTCAGCACGCGATTGGGCCGATCGAGCAGCACCAGCAGCAATTCATATTCGCCCCCGGTCAACGGCACCTCCACCCCATCGGGGTTCAGCAGGCGCCGGCGCGTGGGTTCCAAGGTCCAGCCGGAAAACTTGATTACCTTGGCGGGCGGTTCCTTGGTGGCAGCGCCATCGCCAGAGGCTCGGCGCAAAACAGCGCGGATGCGCGCCAGCAATTCGCGCGGGTTGAAGGGCTTTGCGAGATAATCATCAGCGCCGAGTTCAAGACCCACGATGCGATCCGTCTCCTCACTCATTGCGGTCAGGATCACGACGGGCACATCGGATTGGGTGCGCAGCCAGCGCGCGAAATCAAGCCCCGACTCGCCCGGCATCATAAGGTCGAGCACGACAAGATGATAGCGCCCAAGCGGCCAAAGCCGGCGGGCTTCGCGGGCATCGCGTGCGGCACTCACGCGCAGGCCCTGCTTTTCCAGAAAGCGGGACAGAAGATCACGGATTTCGCGATCATCATCAACGATCAGGATATGCGGTGCGTTTTCCATGCCCTGGTACATTAGTGGTTTTGTGGCGCCATTCATTGGCCCTTGTTGCGAAGTGTATCGGGCGCGCTGCTAGTTGCTATTCGTTGCACTTTGGCATGCCCAGTGCCTTTTGCCAGCAATATTAGCGTCCACAACCTGAGCGTAGCGGTCCAGGGTCTGACCTGCCCCCAAACTCACCCGCCCCTGTCTCCGCTGATGCGCCCTGGCCTTATGCGCCGGGGCACATTGCCTTTTTCCAAGGGCCGGCAAAGGCTATGCAGGGTCACGACTCAAAGCCGCTTTGCTATGCTTGCTGCCGATGCCCCGCCCTGGGCCGCTGACGCCCTTGCGGCCTTGGTGTGCCTGGACCCGCAATTGGCGGCCATTCCTGAAGCCGCAGGCGCGCTGCCCTGCCGCCGGCGCGAAGCGGGCTTTGCCGGTCTGCTCGGAAGCCTGTGCGCGCAAATGATCTCCAATCAGGCGGCCACCGCCATTTGGGGGCGGCTTGCTGCCCTGCCTGGGGCGCTGACGCCTGCCGGCCTGCTGGCGCTGGAGGATGAGGCACTGCGCCAAGCGGGGCTATCGTGCCCGAAGGTCAACCATGCGCGCGCGCTGGCTGAGGCTTTTGCGACAGGGCGCATTTCTGCGGAAGGGCTGGCGGCCTTGCCGGATGGGGCCGCCATCGCGGCCATCGCCGCCATTCTGGGATTTGGTCCCTGGACGGCAGGGGTGCATATGCTCCTTGGCTATGACCGGTCAGATATCCTTCCTGCGGGTGATCTGGCCTTGGCGGCGTCGCTCGCGGTCCTGCGGCGCGAGCCGGAACGCCCAAAGCCGAGGGAGTTGGCAGAGCTTGCGATGATGTAGTCGTGTCTTATCCCCCTAAAGTTGAGGCACTATTGTTGTGTCATAGGGGAGTGTTTTGGATGGCTCGGAAGCGCTATTCGGATGAGGATTGTCTGAAGATTTTACGTCAGGTTGAGCTTGATTTGGCTGGCGGTGCGGAT
>Ga0194118_10000424_pt1 | contig 71785 bp, 65 predicted proteins | sample TA2MahsurfametaG_2_FD_148662 | JGI IMG/M metagenome (GOLD analysis project Ga0194118, IMG submission 148662) | Freshwater microbial communities from Lake Tanganyika, Tanzania - TA2015013 Mahale N5 surface | ecosystem: Environmental > Aquatic > Freshwater > Lake | place: Tanzania: Lake...
GGTTCGCAACTGCTCGAAGCGTGGAGCGCCGCGCGCGCCCGCCGCTCCGTGGGGGCGCTGATGCAGGGCACCGCCGGGCATGCCTGCTGCTGTGTCGATGGCCACGAACACGATGTCGCCGTGCACAGCATCGAGCCGGGCATGGTGCTTCGCGTGAAGCCCGGCGAGCGCATTCCCGTGGATGCGGACGTCGTCTCCGGGTCGTCGAGCGTCGACGAGTCGGCGATGACGGGGGAACCGACGCACGTGCTGAAACGTGTGGGCGACCTCGTCACGGCCGGGTCCGTGAACGGATCGGGCGCCCTCGAGATCCGCGCCCGCAGCCGCGCCGACGAGAGCGGCCTGGCGCGGATGCTCACGGCGGTGGAGCACGCCCGGCAGGGCCGCACCGACGCCGAGCGCTGGGTGGAACGTTTCGCCGGCGTCTACACGCCCGTGGTCGTCGTGCTTGCCCTGGCGGTGTGGCTCGTGCCGCCGCTCGTCGGCTTCGGCGCCTGGGACGAATGGTTCCGCCGCGGCCTCGTGGTCACGCTCGTGGCCTGCCCGTGTGCCCTCGTGATCTCGACGCCGGTCACGATCGTGGCCGCCATCTCGGCGGCGGCCCGGCACGGCGTGCTGGTCAAGGGCGGCGAACACCTCGAACGGTGTGGCACGCTGCGCGCGGTGGCGTTCGACAAGACCGGTGTGGCCACGACCGGCCGGCCGAAGATCGTGAGCCTCCGGATGCTCGGCGCGCGCACCGAACGTGAGGTGCTCGACCATATCGTGGCGCTCGAAACGCGCAGCGAACATCCGCTCGCGCATGCGCTCGTGACCTTCGCCGCCAGCCGCGGCGCCGCCAAGGGCGCGGCGCACGCGCACGACGTGCAGGCCGTGCCGGGACGGGGCCTGGTCGGCGAGGCCTGGGGCCACGAGTTCTGGATCGGCAGCGCCCGGTTCCTGGGCGAGCACGCACAGGTGAGTGACGAGGCCGCGCGGGAGATCGCGCGCCTGCATGCCGAGGGCCTGACCGTGGTGGCGTGCGGCAGCGGCGCCGAGCTGTGGGCCGTGCTGGGGGCGCATGACACGACGCGCGCCGACGCCATCACGGCGGCCCAGTTGCTGCGGGCCCGCGGCGTCCGCCAGCTGGTGATTCTGTCAGGCGATCATGCCGAGGCCGTGCAGGCGACCGCGCGGGCGATGCACGTGACCGAGGTGCGCGGTGAATGCACGCCGGCCGACAAGGCGGCGACGATTGCGGAGCTGGGCACGCACGGCCCCGTGGCGATGGTGGGTGACGGCATCAATGACGTGCCGGCGCTCGTGGCGGCCACCCTCGGTGTGGCCGTGGGTCCGCGGGCCACCGACGCGGCGCTCGATGCCGCCGATGTCGTGCTCGTGCACGACGATCTGCGTCATCTGCCGTGGCTCGTGGGGCACGCGCGGCGCACGCTGCGCGTGGTACAGCAGAACCTGTGGTTCGCCGTCGGCATCAAGGTGGCGTTCCTCGTGGCGGCCGCGCTGGGCGAGGCCACGCTCTGGATGGCCGTGCTCGCCGACACCGGCGCCACGCTTGCCGTCACCATGAACGGCCTTCGCCTGCTGCGTGTGCAGGCGCCGCCGATGCCCCATCACCACCACCATCACGCCGGTGAGGGCGGCCATACGCATCAGGCCGCGCATTCGCACTGACGCGTGACGGGCCGGGGCTAGGCTTTGCCTTCCTTGAACACCACGTGTTTACGGATGCGCGGGTCGTACTTCCGCAGCTCGAGCCTGTTGGTCGTCGTCTTCTGGTTCGTCGTGGTCGTGTAGAAATAGCCGGTCCCGGCTGTCGACACGAGCTTGACGATGATGCGTGGCACCTGCAGCCTCCTGTCCGCGCGCGGCATCCGGCGCGAGGGTCTCAGCGTGCCAGAGGTTCGTGCGGCGGGCGGTGTCGGATGACACCAGCGCCGCGCGGCCACCGGGCGTAGGATCGAGCGATGGCCATCAAGGATCTGACGCAGGTGGAGCGCCACCTGTTCCTGTGCAACGGTTCGAGCTGCGCGGCACGAGGCGCCTCGGCGAGCACGACGGCACTGCGTGAGGAAGTGCAGGCGCGCGGACTGCACGAACGTGTGCACACCACGAAGACCCTGTGCAATGGCCGGTGCGACGACGGGCCGATCGTGATCGTGCAGCCCGACGGGCTCTGGTACAAGTACGTAGACCCGGCCATGGCCCGCCGGATCGCGGCCGACCACCTCGAGGGCGGGCGCCCGGTCGAGACGCATGTGCTCTACGCCTGGGGCGCGCCGGCGATCGACGATCGCGTGATGCCGGCGTCACCGCCGGACGCAGACCGGGAGCCGGGCGTGTAGCCGCGCGCCGGGACGGGCGCGCGGCTACCGGTGGTCAGAGCATGATGACCTGGTCGGGCCTGGCGCCGCCGAGGGCGGCGTAGAGCTGCGGGAAGCAGCCGGCGACGACGCCGTGCACGAGGCCCTTGGCGGTGACGCTGCCCGTGCCGCACTCGTCGAACGTGCCGTTTGCGAGGCCACGGCGCACGGCGCACTGATCGCAGACCATGAGCAGGATGCCCTGCTCGGCCGCCACCTTCGCCAGGCGCTCGCCCACTGGGTCGGCGGCGCGCAGGCAGTAGACGTGGTCGTCGAAGAACATCATGCCGGCCACTTTGACGCCGTGCGTGCCGCCTTCGAGCTGCGGCAGGATCATCGTGGCGAGTTTCGTGGTGCTGGCCATGTTGGTAGCGAAGATGTCGGCGACGGTCATGCGGCAGGAGTCCTTTGTCTGGGGAAGAAGGTTCGCGTCACAGTAGACCACGTGTCATGCCGGCGCCTCAGCGGCGGCGCGCCGACGCGGGCCGGAACGCCGCGACGACGGCCGCATGGGTGTCCACATACGGGCCGCCGATGAGATCGAGGCAGTAGGGCACGGCGGCGAAGATCCCGGGCATGGTCAGCGAGCCATCCGGCGATCGCGGGCCCTCGAGCGTTTCGCGGATGGCGGCCGGGCGTCCCGGCAGGTTCACGATGAGGGCGCGCCCGCGAATCACCGCCACCTGGCGTGACAGGATCGCCGTCGGCACCGCGCGCAGGCTCACCTGCCGCATCTGTTCACCGAAGCCCGGCAGCTCGCGGTGCGCGACCGCGCGCGTGGCCTCGGGTGTGACGTCGCGTGGCGCCGGCCCGGTGCCGCCGGTCGTCAGCACGAGGTCGCAGCCCTCCGTATCGACGAGATCGATGAGCGTGGCTTCGATCGTGGGCTGGTCATCGGCGATGAGCCGCTCAACCGCCGTCCACGGCGTCGCGAGCGCGGCGCCGAGCCATGCGCGTAGCGACGGCAGGCCCTCGTCCGTGTAGACGCCCGCTGCGGCGCGGTCGCTCACCGAGACGAGTCCGAGACGCGCCGGGCGGTCAGGTGCCAGGGCAGCGGTCATCGCGGCTGCCAGCTCCCGTACATCGGATTGGGCAGCAGGATGAAGCGGTTGCCGAACGGCGCGAGCGCCGCCTCGCCCGCACGCGCGCTCTGCTGCGACAGCCGCGGGAAGTCGAGGATGTTGTCGCCGACGAAGGCGACGATCTCGACGGGCGTCGCGCTCGCCGGCGTCCGGCCCGCAGCCACCGCGTCGAAGCGCGGGTTCTTGTCGGACGGGCCGGCATCTGGCCGGCAGAGCAGCGCGTCGTACGCCAGCTGATGGCGCTCGAACACGGCCGCGGTGTCGGCGCACTCTGACTGGAGGCGGTTCGTGACGATGGCGATCCGGCCGCCGAGCGCCCGCACACGGGCCAGGAACGCGGCGGCGCCAGGAATCGGCGTGGCTTCGCGGCGGCGCACCCAGGCGGCCCAGCTCTCGCTCGAGTAGGGCAATCCCTGCTGTGCGCGTTCGAGCTGATACGTGACGTTGTTGAGCACGGTCTCGTCGGCGTCGAGCACGACGGCCCACGAACCGGCCTGGCGTCCGGCCGCGGCCGCCTCGACGGCGCTCGTCGCCAGGCGATACGCCTGCAGCGTGGCGGCGCGATACTCCGCGGCGTCGCGCACCCAGCGGATGCTGTCGGGCATCGCGGCGGCCGGCGGAGCCGGTGTGGCCGAGGTGGCTGGCAGGGGCGCCGTGGAACGGCACGCGGCACTGAGGACCAGGAGTAGAACGACGGACAGGCGCACGGGCATGCCGGCGATCATACCGGCTCGCCGTTGTCTCTCGTGATCCGCGAGGTGGTGCGAATGCGCACCAACCGCGGTGACGCTTCGACACGAGGCCCCTCGCCATACCACGTCACACTCGCCGTGCATGTCACTCGCGACCGTCACCCGCTGGCTGATCTACACCCACCGTTGGCTCGGTCTGGCCTGCTGCGGGCTCTTCCTCGTGTGGTTCGCCTCCGGCATCGTGATGATGTACGCCCGGATGCCACGGCTCACCGCGGAAGAGCGTCTCATGCGCCTGCCGCCGCTCGACCTTACAGCGGTGGCCGTGCCGCCGGCCGACGCCGCGCGGCGCGCGGGTTACCACCCCGCCACCGCACCGGATCGTCTGCGCATCGGCATGTGGCAGGGCCGGCCCGTGTACCGCTTCGCCCGCGGCGCCGAGTGGCGCGCGGTCTACGCCGACACCGGCGCACCGCTCGACGACGTGCCGGCGCCGGAGGCCGTCGCCGCCGTGCGTGCCTTCGTGCCCGAGCATGCCGCCACGGTGCGCCACGAACGGCGCCTCGAAGACTCCGACCAGTGGACGCTCAGCAGTGTCATTCGCGCCCAGATGCCGCTGCATCGCCTGGCGCTCGGTGACGCCGCCGGTACACATCTCTACCTCTCGTCCCGCACGGGCGACATCGTGATGAAGACCGACGCGCGCGGCCGCCTCTGGGGCTACGCCGGCGCCGTGTTGCACTGGGTCTACTTCACGCCGCTGCGTCGCCACGCCGGCCTCTGGGACGGCCTCATCGTTTACGGATCGCTCGTCGGTTGCGTGATGGCGCTGAGCGGTCTCGCGGCAGGGCTGTGGCGCTGGTCGCGCCAACCGCGGTACCGGCTGCGGGGGGCGAGCGCGCCGTCGCGTTCCCCGTATGCCGGCATGATGAAGTGGCACCACTACGGCGGCCTCATCTTCGGCGTCATCACGTTCACGTGGATCCTGAGCGGCATGTTGTCGATGAACCCCTGGGACTGGAGTCCGGGGAGTTCGCCGACCCGCGCGCAGCGCGAGGTGCTGGCCGGCGGCCCGCTGGACCTCAAACGGCTCGACGTGGCCGCCATCCGCGCTGCCGCCGGCGCGCTGGCCACTGCGTTTCCCGCCCGTGAAGTCGATCTGGTGCAGTTCGACGGCGCGGCGTATCTGTCGGCCTACCGGCCGCCACATGCTGCCGACGCCGGCCAGTGGACCAACACCGACCTGGCGGCGTTTCTGTCGCCGCAGACCGCACTCGAGCGCCGGCTGACGCGCGTGGGCGACCCCAGCCACGCGCTCGTCGACCGCTTCGATTGCGCCTCGGTGGAGCGTCTCACGCACCAGGCCGTGCCCGGAGCGGCGGTGGTCGAGTCGGTCTGGCTCGATGAGTACGACGCCTACTACTACGACCGTGACGGTGGCCGTCCGCTGCCGGTGCTCCGCGTGAAGTTCGACGACGCGGCCGGCACGTGGCTGTACGCCGACCCGCGGTCCGGCCAGCTCGTGGCAAAGCAAGAGCGCCTCAGCCGTCTCGAGCGCTGGCTGTATCAGGGCCTGCATTCCCTGGATTTCCCCGCGCTCTACTTCGCCCGGCCGGCCTGGGACCTCGTCGTCATCGTCCTCAGCCTCGGCGGCATTGCCGTGAGCGGCACGGCGGTGGTCCTCGGCTGGCGCCGCGGCAGACGGTGGGCCGGACGCCGCGTGCCCGCCGTCCGCGTGCCCGTGCGCACGCGGTAACATGCCGGCGTGTTCTCCACGTATGTCACGCTCGGCCTCGAGCACATCCTGCCGCGCGGGTTCGACCACGTGCTGTTCATCAGCGCGCTCGTGCTGGCGGCGCCGTCGTGGCGGCCGCTTCTCTGGCAGGTCAGCGCCTTCACGGTGGCCCACGCGCTTACGCTCGCGCTGGCGGTGACCGGCGTCGTGCAGATGCCGTCGGCCGTGGTCGAACCGCTCATCGCGCTTTCGATCGTGGCTGTGGCGGTCGAGAACATCGTCGAGCCGCGTTTTCGCTGGCGGCGGCCGGCGTCGGGGCGCCCAGCCCCAGAAGCGCGAGCAGTGCCAGTCGCCTCCGCCACCCGCCTCGCCGCAGGCCAGAGGCCGGCTCCTGCGCCGACCACAGCCCCGGAGCGGCGGCGGTGCGGTCGCGCACGGTGGCATCCGGCGCCTGGGAGCCAGCGCAGTCACCTGTCTCGGGTGGCATGTCCTGCGCATCGTACGCGAATACTCACCCCCGAGGGCAAGACCGGCCTGGCCTCGACTGGTATCGAGGCGAACCGCAGGCGCGCTATCGTAAGCTCCCCCGGTGGGTAGACAGTCGAGAGTAGACTGCTCCTGGCTCAGGAGTGGTCATGCGCACGTCGAAATTCAGCGAGAGCCAGATCGTCGGATTTCTCAGGGAAGCAGAGTCGGGTGTGCCCGTCGCGGATCTGCTGCGTCGTCACGGCGTGAGCAAGGCGACGTTCTTCAAGTGGCGGAGCAAGTACGCCGGGGCTTCGGTCCCGGACGTCAAGCGTCTCCGCGAACTCGAAGTGGAGTACAGCAAGCTCAAGCGGATGTACGCCGACCTGGCGCTCGAGCATGCGGCGATCAAGGATGTGCTCGCCCGAACACTGTAAGGCCGTCTGCGACACGTGAGGTGCTGGAGGTACTCGTGCAGGAACATCATCTGCCGGTACAACGGGCCGGTCGTATGGTGAGGCTCTCGCGGGCGGCGTATGACCGGCCTCCTCAACCGCGGGCGCGTGCGGACGCGCCGATCATCGCGGCATTGATGGCGATCGTGGCGGATCACGGCCGCTGGGGCGTCTGGCAGTGCGTTGGCCGTCTGCGTCGGCTCGGGCATCGCTGGAATCACAAGCGCATACATCGTGTGTACTGCGACCTGCGGTTGAACCTGAAGCGCCGCACGAAGCGCCGCGTGCCGCACCGGCTGCGCCGACCGCTGCAGGCGCCTCCAGCGCTCAATCGCACGTGGGCGCTCGATGTCATGAGCGACGCCCTGTACGACCGGCGCCGGTTTCGGGTGATGACAGTGATCGACGAAGGCAATCGCGAGGCCTTGGCACTGGAGATTGGCACGTCGCTGCCCGCCGCCCGTGTGTCGCGCGTCCTCGCTGAATTGGTGGCGCTCCATGGCCATCCAAACGCGATCCGCGTCGACAACGGGCCGGAGTTCCTAGCGGAGGTCTTTGTCGAGTGGTGCGCCACGCGCGGCATCGGCATCCACGACATTCAGCCCGGCAAGCCGGACCAGAATGCCTACATCGAACGTTTCAACCGGACCTATCGAGAAGAGGTCCTCGACGCCTACCTCTTTGCGTCGATCGAAGAGGTCCGTGCCGTCAGCGAGCGCTGGCTCCTGACGTACAACCATGAGCGGCCCCACGACAGCCTCGGCGAGATGCCCCCGCTCACGTTTCTACCGAGGCCTTCATCACCAGGACAGTCTCCTTATCGACTGTCTACTTGACGGGGGAGCTTACGATTGCTCGAGACTTACGGCAACGCGCTGGCCGGCACGCGTGCTCATGCTGCCTTACGAAGTCCGTCCATCTGCCTCAACCAAGCCGCCGTCTGGTTCCAACTGGTGAATATCGGGCTCACCACCTCACTCCCCTCTCATCTGCTCCCGGCTTGTGCTCGTGTCGGGTCGCACGTCTCGTCGCCCAAGCCGCCCTCCGTCATCAGGGGGCGCACGCCCTGCCCCGTGTGCCGACTCCGGTCCTCAGCGAGGCACTTGCCCGCCCTTCGACAGCCAGGGTCCGAGCGACACGATGATGGCTGGCCGACGGCCATCGGTCACCCTGCCCGGAATGGACTGACGGCACCGCTGCGGCGCCTCCCTCGGGTGTTGGGGATGCCGGCATACCAACACACGCCGCCCTCATCCGCCCTGCCGCCGAATCCCCGCGTGCGTGACTGGCGTCACGACTTAAAGGGAAAATACGGCGGACCGCACAGGTCCCCGCGCCGAGGCCCGCGACTTTCCACGAGCATCGGCACATCCCGAAGGGAACACATCATGCCGCGCGCACGCGTCACCCGGCCGAGGAAGAGAACAGCCCCCGAGGCGCCAGTCCAGCGACGGCAGGCCGCCTCCCGTCCCCTCAGTCTGACGGCCGACCAGTGCCGGTGGGTGTGCGACCATCGCCAGTTTGACTTTGCCTCGACGGCCGAACTTCGGCCGCTCGGCGGCATCGTGGGGCAGCATCGCGCCGTCGAAGCCATCGAGCTCGGTGCCGAAATCCTCTCGCGGGGATTCAACATCTTCGTGATGAGTCTCCTCGGCACGGGTCGCCTGACCACCGTGCAGTCCGTCCTGACGCGGGTGATGACCAGGCATCGCCCCCTCGTCGACTACGCCTACGTCCACAACTTCAAGCACCCCGACAGGCCGCGACTCCTCACCTTCACGCCGGGCGGCGGTGTCGCCTTCGCCCGAGCCATGGAGGCGAACATCCGCCAGTTGCGGCAGCACATGCAGCAGCACGTCGGGTCTCCCACCGCGCGTCGCAGCCGGAACCGGCTGCTGGCGCAATTCCAACGCCGGGAACAGCAGCTGACGCAGCGGTTTGACAGGGCCCTGCGCCGTCACGGGTTCGCGCTCGGTCGGTCGACACGCGAGGACGGTTCGGGCGAACCGGAAATCATGGTGCGGCATGCCGGCGAGATGCACCCCGTCACCGCACTTGAGGGCCTCGTGGCCTCGGGCACAATGACCGCACGTCAGGCTGACCTGCTGATGCGCAAGCACGCCGCGTTCCGGAGCGACCTGCAGGATCTGACCCGTCGCCAGCTGCTACTCGCCCAGGCATTCCGCGAGGATCTGCAGGCCCGCGACCGCATGCGCGCCGCGTCCATCGTCAGAGAGATCTTCGCGGATGAACGGCGTACGTTCACGAGCCCTGAGGTGCGCGAGTACCTCGCAGAGTGCGAAGCCGACCTGCTCGAGCACCTCGACATCTTCTCCGCCCTCCCCACCGCAGACCCGAAAGAACAGATGCTGCCGTCAGGCATCTCGGTCAGCGACAAGCTGCTGCAGTACACCGTGAACGTGGTGCTCGACAACGCCGACACCACCTCCCCGCCCGTCCTCATTGAAACCTATCCCACCTCTGTGAACCTCTTCGGCACGATCGAGCGGAAAGTCGATGCGCACGGCTATGTGAAGACAGACTTCACCCAGATCAAGGCGGGGGCGTTGCTGCGGGCCGACGGCGGATATCTCATCGTGAACGCTGCCGACCTCATTCACGACGAGACGGTCTGGCAGAACCTCAAGCGCCTGCTGCTCTACGGCCGCCTCGAGATTCAGTCGACGGATTCGGGGATGCTGGCGCATTCGGCGTTGAAGCCGCAGCATATCGACAGCACGGTGAAGGTCATCATGCTGGGCGACTACGACACGTACATGCAGCTGTACGAGCACGAGCCTGACTTCCGGAAGATGTTCAAGATTCCCGCCGAGTTCGATTACGAGACCGACCGGGGACCGAAGATGATCCAGAACTATGCACGCTTTGTGGCCAGGGTGTGCAGCGAAGAGCGTCTCCCGCATGCGAATCCCCAGGGCGTGGCCGCCATGGTCGAGTGGGCGGTGGCGCAGACGGAAGACAAGGACAAGATCACGATCAACTTCTCGGAAGTGGCGGATCTGATCAGGGAAGCGGCATTCTTCGCATCGAAGGACGGCGCGCGTCGCATCAGCCGACGATCGGTGGCACGAGCGATCGAGCAGCGACAGCGCCGCACGGAGCTGCAGGACCACAAGATTCAGAGCCAGATCATCCGCGGCACCGTGCTCATCGACACATCAGGCTGCCGCGTCGGCCAGATCAACGGCCTCACGGTCTACAGCACCGGGCTTATCTCCTTCGGCAAGCCGGCGCGAATCAGCGCGACGACGGGCGCGGGCACGTCGGGGCTGGTGAACATCGAACGCGAGGCCGACTTCAGCGGAAATGTCCACACCAAGGGCGTGCACATCATCGGGGGTCTGCTGCGCGGGCTCTTCGCCCAGCGACGTCCGCTGGCGCTCACCGCCACCATCGCCTTCGAGCAGAACTACGGCGAGGTCGATGGCGACAGTGCCAGCGCCGCGGAGATGTATGCCCTGCTCTCCTCCCTGTCCGGAGTGCCGATCCGGCAGACGATCGCCTGCACCGGCAGCATCAACCAGATGGGCGATATTCAACCGGTCGGAGGTGTGAACGAAAAGATCAAGGGCTTCTTCGAGATCTGCGCCACACGCGGCCTGACGGGCTCGCAGGGGGTCATCATTCCCGCGCAGAACGTCGTGGATCTGATGCTCGATGCACCGATCATCGCTGCCATCGCCGCGGGGACCTTCCACATCTACCCCATCACCCGGCTGGAAGAGGGTGCTGAGATTCTGATGGCGCTGCCAGCGGGTTCGATGCGCAGCGACTACACCTATCCCCCAGGGACACTCTTCCACAAGGTCGATCAGCGACTCGAGGAGCTATACGCCGTGGCGCTGCGGTGGGACATGCGGTCGGCCTGAGACGTCGCGCGGGCGGGACGCCCGGTCTGCGTCCCGACATCTCACGGCATGATCGTGTCTGTCGGAGGCACAGCCGCTGCCTTCATCGCGTGGGGCGTTCCGACCGGGAGCGACCGTGCCGAGCGTGCGACCGCTGCCGCGAGGCGCGCAGCGGTGTCGACCAGACCAGACGGCGCCACGCATGCTCCGCGCACGAGTTCCCCGAGGCTTGTGCCCCGGCGCTGAGCCAGCCGCGTCCACCGCCGACGGGCCTCAGGCGAGAACAGGATGGTGGTCACCGTTGACCGCTCCATATGGGCCTTCATACATGGACACTACCGGTGCGCGCGTCTGAGCGCACCTGCGTGTGACGGTGGTGTGCGCTCTGTCGCTCAGAGATGCGCCTGCAGCGGCTCGTGCATCCGGCGCCCGTGCGTCAGGGACATCAGCACCACGTCGGAGGTGACCGGTGCCCGACGGAACGCATCGACGCCAATGGCATCGGCAATGGCGTTGAGCACCGCGCCGTAGCCCGCGCCGACGGGCGGCTCGCCCACGCCCTTGGCACCCACTGGCGTCTCGGGATCAGCCACGCCCACCGCGACCGCGGGCATCGTGTGCGGCACATCCAGAATGGTCAGGGGACGGTTCTGGTGGAACCGCCGCGCGACCGACAGCCCGTAGTGCGGGTCGTAAAACAGCCGCTGATAGAGCGCGTGCGCAATGCCGAGGCAGACGCCTCCGTTCAGCTGCGCCGTGAGACTGCGCGGGTTGATCACACGCCCCACATCCCCCACGCTGAGGAAATCGACGAGGCGCACCTCGCCTGTCTCCACATCCACCTCGACTTCCGCAAACCCCGCCACAAACGACCACGTATCGCCGTTTCTCGGATAGGTGTCCTTGGCGACCCCCATCAGCCCCTGGCCCGCCAGCAGTGTGGCGGCCGTGCGGGTGACGGCATGGATGTCGTCGGGCAGCTGATGCCCGTCATAGTGTCCGCCCAGTTCCAGGGCACGGGCGGCGGCCTGTGCGTATGTCAGCGCACGCTCAGACCGTCCCTTGCGGGATACGCGCTGGTCGCGCAGTTCGTAATCGTCGGGACTCCCCCCGAGGTCACGCGCCGCAATCTCGCACAGCTTCTGCCGCGCATCCATCGCCGCCGCATGATTCGCCCGCGTCATTGCATGGGTCGTCTGTGAGCCCACCGACATACAGGTCCAGGGCAGCCCCTTCGAGGTGTCGCCCCACACCACAGAGACCTGGTCCCACGGCATGGCCAGCACGTCGGCGGCCACGCGCGCCAGATCGATCACGGAATGCGTGCCGAGGTTGCCGACGCCCGACTGCACATAGAGCCGACCATCAGGCCTGATGGTCATGAGCCCGTCGTATCCCACCGACCCCGCCCCGTGCGGCCCGACCGCAACGCCGACGCCCCGTACCGTGCTGCCCTTCCGCTGCCCCGCACGCGCCACACGCGACGACCAGTCGAAGAGCTCGGCACCGCGGTCCAGCGACGCCCGCACATTGGCGCCCGTGACACGCCGGCGCTGCCCGTCGGCACCCACCGGACCGTATTCGGCGCGGCCCTCGGGCGCATTCATCCGGCGCAGGGCCAGTTGATCAATGCCGAGCGCGCGTGCCGCCTTGGTCATCACCGGCTCGATGATGCCGTTGGCCTGCATGGGGCCCGGCGATCGCTGCTGTGTGCGCGGCGGCGTGTTGGTCAGCACATTCACCGCACGCCAGCGCATCGCCGCGGGCTGATAGACGAGCGAGGCCGCGGTGCCCGCCGACCGATGGTCCCCCATGGGGCCGTACGGACCGCCGTCCTGCACCAGGAAGAGATCGAGCGCCAGCAACCGGCCATCGCGCGCAAATCCCGCGCGCGCCCGTCCCACCATGCTGGTACGCGCACGGCCGAAGTAGCTTTCCTCTTCGCGGCTCACGCGCATCATCACCGGCGCACCCGCCTTGCGTGACAGCAGCGCGGGAATCGCCATCGTCACCGACCCGGCCCCCTTGCTGCCGAAACCGCCGCCGGTGTACTCGTTGATGAGCACCACCTGCGCCGGTTCCACACCCACCCACCGTGCCACGGTGTCGACCGTGCGCACGACGCTCTGGGTTGAACAGTGGAGATAGAGCTTGCCGTGCTGCCAGAAGGCCATGGCCGATCGCGTCTCGAGCGGGTGATGCCCCGTGGACGGGACCACGAAGGTTTCGTCGAGCGTGAGGTGGGCCTGGGCAAAGCCGGCCTCGAGGTCGCCGTGCACCCATTCCTCGGTGGCCCGTCCCATCGGCATCTGCCCATCGGTCGCGGCCGCGAAATCCTCGGCGGTCCACTTCAGACGCTCGACGGCAGGGCGAGCCGGGGCCTGTCCCGGCGCGGGAGGGGGCGGCACCCCCCAGACGTTGCCCTCGGTGCGGGCATCGGGCCCACCTGGCCGCAGGCTCTCGATGGGATCGATGGCGAACGGCAGGGGTTCCAGATCGATATCGATCAGTTCGATGGCTTCCGCCGCCGTCAGTTCGTCGACCGCCGCCACGGCCAGAATGGGCTCGCCGCCGTAGAGTGGCTCGTTGGTCAGCGCACGCTCGGCCCCGCCGAGATCGGGCAGGTCATCGGCGGTCAGGATGGCCCGCACACCCGGCAGCGCCAGCGCCCGTCGTGTATCGAGCCGGCGCACGCGCGCGTGCGGCATCGGACTCAGCAGCAGCTTGGCGAACAGCATGCCCTCGGCCCGGAAGTCTTCCGCGTACTTGGCGCGCCCGGTTACCTTGGCCAGGATGTCTGGCGTGATGTAGTCGGAACCGACGAGAGTGTCTGCCATGCCGCCTCCTGCGGGGCACTCTACCAGAATCTGCCGTCGGCGCAGCCGCCGCGACCCGGTATGATGAGCGCGGCTGACCGGACCCGCCGCTGCGGCAGGCCGCATGCCCCGAGGATTCCGCATCGTGACATCGCTCCGTCTCACTGCCATCCTGGCTGCCTTCGCCGCCTCTGCGGCCGCACTGCTCGCGCAGGCACCGGCCCCGACGACCGCCCCTGCGGTCACGGTCGTGCGCGCCGATCGCCTGCTGCTCGGCACCCTCGACGCTCCCATCCGGGGCGCCGCCGTCGTCGTGCGCGGCGACACCATCGTCGCCGCGGGCCGAGCCACCGACATTGCCGTGCCCCCGGGGGCCCGCGTCATCGACCTCGGGAACCGGACGCTGATGCCGGGCCTGATGGACATGCACGACCACATCACGGGCGAACCGAGCGACGGGGGCGACAGCGCCGTTCTCAAGGAGACCGCCGGGCACGCTGCGATCTACGGCGTGCTCAACGCGAAAAAGACACTCGAGGCCGGCTTCACCACGGTGAGAAACGTCGGGGCCCTCGGCTATGCCGACGTCGCCCTCCGCGATGCCATCAACAAGGGCCTCGTGCCCGGTCCGCGGATGTACATCGCCACACGAGGCCTCGGCATCACCGGCGGCCATGCGGACATCAACGGCTGGAGCCCCGAGATTCACCTGCCCGGCGTCGCACAGATCGTGGACGGCGTCGACGAGGTGCGTCGCGCCGTGCGCGAACAGATCAAGGCCGGGGCCGACCACATCAAGGTGACCGCCAGCGGCGGCATCCTGTCGGTGGGCGATTCACCGGACGCGCAGCAGTACAGCTTCGAGGAAATGAAGGCGATTGTGGACGAGGCTGCGAGGCTCGGCCGTAAGGTCGCCGCCCACGCACACTCGGGTCGCGCCATCGCCGAGGCCGCCCGTGCCGGCGTGGCGTCAATCGAGCATGGCAGCCTCATCGACGAGGCCGGCATCGCGGCGATGAAGGAACACGGCACCGTCATGGTGCCCACCGTGTTTGCCCTCGATTACATCATTCGCGGCGGCGACGCGGGCATTCCGGAATACGCGCGGGAGAAGGCCCGGAACATCCAGAAGCTGCAGCGGGCCAATCTGAAGCGCGCCTTCGAGGCCGGCGTGAAGTTCGCCTACGGCACCGACGCCGGTGTCTTCCCGCACGGGCTCAATGCGGGCGACTTCCCCATCCTGGTCCGTGAGCTTGGCATTCCGCCCCTCGAGGCCATCCGGCAGGCGACGTCGGCATCCGCCGAACTGATCGGCATTCAGGACAAGGTCGGCACCGTCTCGGCCGGCAAGTGGGCCGACCTCGTGGCCGTCGACGGCAATCCCCTCGACGACATTGAACGCATGCTGAACGTCACATTCGTCATGAAGGCCGGGGTCGTCTACAAGTCGCCCGCCGCCACACCTGCTGCACGGTAGCCACGACGCGCGGCCGTCAGGGCACTGCGCTGCCCGGTCAGAGCGTGGGCTCCCGCCAGGGGCCCACGCGGTCGAGTGTGGCGTGCACGCCGAGCTCACGTCCCAGAGCTTCGAGATCGGCCAGCACCTCGTCATCGAGCGGCACACCGACCTCGGACTTGAGGGCGACGCGGCGTGCCTCGAGTTCGCCGGGAATGAAAATCTCGGTGACGCCAGGACGCGGTGCCCGCGTCTTCACCATGCGGGCGAAGTCATCCATGCGCTGCCGGAACTCGTCAAGCGGCATGAACCATGAGATGTCGATGGCCATCAGCGTGTGGCTCACATCGAGGCGGCCCTGATCGGCGTACGGCATGAGTCCATAGCCGCCACCACCGATGACTCCCGTCAGCACATCGGTCATGAAGGCCAGCCCCGATCCTTTGTAGGCCCCAATGCCCAGCAGGGCGCCCGTCATGGCGGCCTGCGGGTCATCCGTTTCCTCTCCGTCGGGGGTGAGCGCCCAGTCGCGCGGCATGGGCTGCCCTTCGCGTGCGCGCCACTGCATCATGCCCTTGCCGGCGGTGGTGAGAGCGATGTCGAGCACGGCCGGAAAGCCGAGACCGGTCGGCGCCGCCAGCCCCCACGGATTGGTGCCGACGGCCCCTTCGCGGGCACCCCACGGCGCCATTTCAGGTCCGGCATTGGTGAACGCCACCCCGAGGCACCCGGCCTCGGCCGCCTGACAGGCGTGCACCGCGCTCGACCCGAAGTGTGTCGAGTGCCGCACGATCACCGTGCCCATGCCTGAGGTGCGTGCCTTGTCGATGGCCATGCGCATCGCCTTCGCCGCCGCGACCGTGCCGAGCCCGTTGTGGGCATCGAGCAGCGCGAGTGCCGGACTCTCTTTCACGACCTCGAGCGGCGCCGACGGATCGGTCAGCCCCTGCGCGATGCGGTGCTGATAGCGGCGTAACCGCTTGACCCCCTGCCCGTGACCCGGATGAAAACGCAATTCGGAGAAGACCAGTGCCCCGCCGAAGATAGCTGCATCCTCGGCAGACAGGCCCAGGGCCCGCAGCGTCGCCACCGCGAAATGTTCAAGGCTGGTGCGCGTCACCGCCGTCATTGGAATCATCGCCATCCATCCCTCTGTGCCGAGGCTCGGACACGGCCGCCGGTGCGGCCGCTGGCGCAGCGGCGACCGTCAATATACAGTAGGGAGGTTTTTCACATCTCCGGTAACCCTGCATGGCCCACTCCCTCCGACCTGCACGACGCGCGACGGTGCGCGATGCCCGCATCAACGCCCGGCTGCTCGAGATTGCCGACGGCCTCACGGATGTCATCCGCATGGGCCGGGGCGACCCCGACTTCGATACGCCCGCGCACATCATCGCGGCTGGACAGGCGGCGCTGGCGAACGGCGCCACGCACTATACGCACACGCAGGGCATGCTGTCGCTGCGTCAGGCGATCGTGCGTGACATCGAGGCGCACGGCGGGGCGTCGTACACACCAGACCAGATTGTCGTTACCCCGGGTGCGCAGCAGGCACTTTTCACCACGGCCCTCGGGCTGCTGAATCCCGGTGAGCAGATGGTCGCCGCGTGTCCCGGCTACCATCCGTACCATCAGGCGGCCGAGCTCGCCGAGGCACAGGTCATCGACGTGCGCACGACGCTCGCCACCAACTTCAGCGCCACGGCCGACATGATCGAGGCGCAGCTGACGCCCACCACTCGCATCATTGTCCTCGTGAACCCCTCGAATCCGACGGGAACGGTGACCCCGCCCGACGAAGTCGAGCGCATTGCCGATGTCGCCCGCCGGCACGACCTGCTGGTGATTTCCGACGAAATCTACTCGCGGCTCGTGGTCGACGGCGTGCGCGTGCAGCCTGTCGCGTCGCTGCCGGAGATGCAGGACCGCACCATCACGATTTCGGGCTTCTCGAAAACGTACGCCATGACGGGCTGGCGCATCGGCTATCTGGCCGCACCAGCCGCCCTCGTCCCTGCCCTGGCCGCCATCAACAACGGCCTCGCCATCAGCACGTCAGCGGTGGCACAGCATGCGGCACTGGCCGCCCTGCAGGGACCGCAGGACTGCGTCGATGAGATGCGGAAGACCTACGAGGAACGTCGCCGCGCGCTCTGCGCCGGCCTCGACACCCTGGGCATTCCCTACGCCACACCGCAGGGCGCTTTCTTCGTCTATGCCCGCGTCGCCGCACTGGGTCTCGGAGCCACCGACTTCTGCGAACGCCTCCTTCGCGAGGGACGCGTGCTCGCCTTTCCAGGTGGCGTGTACGGCGACTACACGGACGACTTCATCCGTCTGTCACTGACGGTGCCGACCGCTCGCATCGAAGAGGCCTGCCGTCGCATGGCCCGGGTGGCGCAGGCACTGGCCAACGCCTCCGCCTCATCCATTCCAGCCGACACGGAGCCGTCCCGATGATCTCCGACAACCCGAACGTCCGCAGCATCAAGCACATGGCCTTCGCCGTCCGCGACTCGGCGCAGGCGCTCGAGGCGTACACGCGTTTCCTGCATGTGCCGGCGTCGACTGAGCTGAAGATCTATCCGAAGTCGCAGAACCGGGTGGCCCTGTTCACGCTGGGCGGCATCGAGTTCCAGTTGTGCGAGTCGCTGCAGCCCGACGGCCGCTTTGCCTCGTGGATTGCCGCCCGCGGCCACGAAGGTTTGCATCACATCTGTTACGAAGTCGATGACATCGAGGCCGCGCTGGCCCACGCCGTGTCGCAGGGCGCCTCGCTGCGCATCTGTCAGGCGTGCCAGAAGTATGGCGCGCATCCGCATCCGGAAGGCTGGGTGGCCTTCCTCGACAACGATGCCGGCGGCATCGAAATCGAATTCATGCAGGTCTACACGCCCGCGCAACTCGACGAGTACCGGGCCTATCAGGGGATTTGACGCATGTCTGCAGCGAAGACAGTCACCGTCGGCACGGCCACCGCCGCCCCGGGCTCGGTAGTGCGCGGCATCATTCCGGTCACGACACTCGCGGGCGATACGCCGCTCGGCATTCCCGTCGTGGTCATCAACGGTGCCCAAGAGGGGCCGTGCTTCTGGGTCGACGGGGCCATCCACGGCGATGAACCCGAAGGACCGCTGGCCTGCCAGATCGCGATGCGCGAGGTCGACCCGGCGCAGCTCGCGGGCACGCTGGTGCTGTGCCCGGTGCTCAACGTGGCGGCCTTCGAAGCCGCCCAGCGTGGCAATCCGCTCGACACGTTCAGCTACGACATGAACCGCATCTATCCGGGGCGGGCCAATGGCTATCTGACCGAGCGCGTGGCCGCGGCCCACGCCGACGCCATGGGGACCGTCGCCGATTTCGAAATTTCGATTCATTCGGGCGGCGCGCACTCGTTCCTCGACAAGGCCATCTTCGTCGACGAGCGCCCGGCGTCGGTCGAACTCGCCACGGCCATGGGCCCCGGCTGGGGCTGCATCATGTCGTCGATCAGCCCCAAGGGCAGTCCGATGGCCTACCTCAAGGACATCGGCAAAGTCGGCATCACGGTGGAACTGGGCGGACGATCGGCCACCTCGCCTGCGGCCTTTGCCGCTGTCGGTCGGGCGCTCGCCGATGCCATCCTCAACATCCTGCGGCACTACCGCATGTATCCCGGCGAGGCCGCCTATCCGTCGCCGCGCTACCGCGGACAGCAGGAGGCCCTGCTCGCGCCGGCATCGGGGCTGTTCCTGCCCCGCGAAGACATCCAGTTCCTGACGCCGATGCCGAAAGGCACGCCGATTGCCCGCATCACCAGCATCTTCGGTGACACCCTCGCCGACCTGTCCGCACCGGCTGACGGCATGATTTTCGGTCTGCGCGCCCTGCCGAACGTCACCACAGGCGAGTGGTGCTGCTTCTTCTGCAAGATTGAAGGCACGCGCGAATGATGCACGACGGGTCACGTGACCTGATCGGATACGGGACGCAGCCCCCGTCCATCACGTGGCCCGGTGGGGCTCGTCTCGCCGTCAACCTCGTCATCAACTATGAGGAAGGCGCTGAGTACGCCTTCGAACACGGCGACGGACGCTCGGACCTGGGCCTGCTCGATATCGCGCAGGCCCGCCTGCCGCAGAACGTGCGCGACCTGGCCGCTGAGAGCCTCTTTGAATACGGCAGCCGCGTCGGCATCTGGCGGCTCATCCGCCTGTGCGAGGCATACCGCGTGCCCGCGACGCTCTTCGCCGCAGCGCTCGCCCTCGAGCGAAACCCGGCCGTCGCTGAGGCCGTGGCACGCAACGGCTGGGACGTCGTCGCGCACGGCTGGCGCTGGATCGCGCACACCGATCTCGACGAAGCCACCGAGCGCGAGCATATTGCCCGCGCCTACGAGAGCATCCAGCGCCTGACCGGGCACGCCCCCGAGGGCTGGTATTGCCGCTATGCACCCTCGGCGAACACGCGTCGACTGGTGGTGGAACACGGCGGCTTCAGCTACGACAGCGATGCCTACAACGACGAGCTGCCCTACTGGGTGCGCGTCGGGGAACGGGCGCATCTGGTGGTGCCCTATTCGCTGACGACCAACGATGCCAAGCTCGTGGGCGGTCCGCTGATCACCGGCCGCGCCTTCGGTGACCTGCTCATCGACACGGCCGACGAACTGCTGGGCGAGCACCGCACACGGATGATGTCGGTCGGCCTGCATGCCCGCATCGCCGGGCATCCGGGGCGTCTCGTCGGGCTGCGTCGCTTTCTCGATCACATCCAGGGGCATCCCGACATCTGGCTCTGCCGGCGTCGCGACCTCGCCCTGTACTGGCGCACGCACGTGCCGCCACCCGCATCGTAATGCGCGCCGTCACGGCCCGTCCCATTGAGGCGGAGGCGTTCGCACCTTTCGGCACGCTGATTCATCCGCCGGCACACGCAGGCCAGCGGGAAATGTTCAGTGCATGGGCGTCACCTGTCACGGGACTTCGACCGCAGCTGCACGTCAACCGTGTGGCACCGATCCGGCTGCCGCTGACCGTCTCTCAGGTGGAACGTCATCCACACGCCGCGCAGATCTTCCTCCCACTCGACGCCGGCACATATCTCGTCGTCGTGATGCCGTCACTCGACAGTGGTGCACCCGATGTCGCCCAAGCCGGCGCCTGGCTGGTACCCCCCACGCTGGGCGTCGCCTATCGCCCGGGCGTGTGGCACACCAGCATCATGGCCCTCGATCGGGAATCGTGTTTCTCGGTGCTGATGTGGCGCGGCGCCACCAATGACGATGAGATGACGGCGGTGACGCCGATGACGGTGATCGTGTAAGCCGCGTAGCATGACGACGACGAAGGAGACATGCATGAAGGTTGGAATCATCGGTGCCGGATTTGCCCGTGCGGCCTACCTGCCAGCCCTGCGTCACGTCCCCGGCGCAACCGTCGTCGCACTGGCCTCGGCCCGGCTCGACCGGGCGCGCGCGGTGGCTGACGAATTCGGCGTCCCGCATGCCTACGACGACTGGCAGGCGATGCTGCGGGCGCACACCTTCGATCTCGTGTGCATCGCGACGCCGACCGTCCTGCATGCTCCGCAGACTCTCGCCGCTCTGGCATCTGGCGCGCACGTGCTCTGCGAGAAGCCGGCGGCGATGGATGCCACAGAGGCGCGGACCATGCTTGAGGCCGCTGAGGCCGCCGGGCGCCTGCATATCATCGACCATGAACTGCGGTTCAATCCCAACCGGATGCGCATCGCCTCACTTATCGCCGACGGCACCCTGGGCGACATCAGGCACATAGTCATCACCAACATCGGTGCCGCGTGGAATGCCCCCGGCAGTCGTGCGCGCAACGACTGGTGGAGCCTGGCCTCAGAGGGCGGCGGCCGCCTCGGCGCCAACGGCAGTCACCAAGTGGACTTGCTCCGGTGGTGGCTGGGCGAGGTGTCGTGGGTCACTGGTGCGGCACCGGTCATGGTGCGGCAGCGGCACGACCCGGCGAGCGGCGAGGCATGGACGGCGACGGCCGACGATGTGGCGTACTTCACGGCGGAGATGGCATCAGGGGCCGTCGCACAGGTGTTTATCTCGGCGGTGGCTGCGCGGACGATGTCGAACGTCACGCAGGTGTTCGGCTCGCGCGGCACGCTGCTGCTCGACAATCAGGATGAGCGGTTGTGGCTCGCGCGCGGCAGCAGTGCGTTCGAGGATATCTCGGTGGCCGATCCGAATGCGGGCCTGCCCGGCGTCGGTGCCGGCATCTGGAATGTCTCGGTGGTGGGCCTGCTGCAGGCGATGGGCGCGGCGATTCAGCAGGGGCATCCGCTGACGCAGGCGGCGACGTTTGCCGACGGCCTCGCCACGCAGTGCGTGCTCGATGCGGTACGGCTGTCGGGCACCGAGCGCCGTTGGGTGCGGCCCGGAGACATCGCGGCACGCTGACGTCGCACCGCACCAACCCGACACGCCTCGGTGTGCCGCGTGCCACTCGCCCGACACGTGCGGTCGACGGGGTCACGACAGATGGGAATCCCGACGCCTCAGGGCGCGCCGCGTTCCACGGTCTCGGCCAGGGCCATCAGTGCGTCGTCTGTCAGGCCGGTCTCTGACGCCGCGAGCCCCTGACAGACACGCCAGGCGTCGAAGCGGCAGCCTGTCGGTGAGCCCTGTGCCTGCGCGAGGCGCACGAACGCCGGCCCCAGCGCTTCGGGATCACGCAGGGCAGCGCGCCGGGCATCGGGCCACGCGTCGTAGTCGGCGGCCGTCACTCCGGTCGGCTTGATCCGTGCCCCCGGTGTAACGGTATTGAACGACACGCGAGTCCCGCGATATTCGAGAGCGGCGGCACGTGTCAGGCCTTCGACGCCGAACTTCGCGGCACAGTACGCGGTCTCGTCCGCGAATCCATGTACCCCTGCTCTCGACGAGACATTGATGACCGACCCTCCCTGCACCGAGAGCCTCGCCGCGACCGCACGCATCAGCAGGAACGTGGCCGACAGATTCACCGCAAGCACCTGGTCCCACACCACCTCGTCGGTCATGGCCATTGGCGAGATGGGCAGCACAGCGGCGTTGTTGACGAGGATGTCGGCGGGGTCCGATCCTGCGGCCATCCACTGCCCGAGTGCATGCACCGACAGACGGTCTGCCAGGTCGACGCACCGCGCCTGCACCACGAGTCCCTCTGACGACAGCCGACTGGTGGCAGCCTCGAGTTCGTCGGCCACTTCGGCGACGAGCGTCACGCGTGCTCCGGCCCGGGCCAGTGCCGCAGCCGCTCCGAGGCCGAGGCCTCTCGATGCCCCGGTCACCAGGGCATGTCGTCCCTGCAGCGAGGACATCGTCTCAGTTCAGCAGCGCGCGCGTCACATACGCACACGCAAAGCCGATGTAATTGCCCATCGCGTATCCGAAGATGCCGACGATGATGCCCGGCGTGACGAGCGAGGGCCACTTCATCGACATCGACAGGGCGAGTGCCGACCCGGGGCCGCCGACGGCCGCCTGGCTGGCGATGGTGATCGTCGCCAGATCACGCCGCAGCAGCCATCCCCCGACGTACACGATGACGGCGTGCACGGCGATGATGGTCAGCATGTAGGCGAAGAGCATGCGGCCCGACGTCGCCAGTTCGCTGATCACCGCCGATGTGCCAATCACGACGAAGAACAGGTGCAGGGCAAAGTACGACAGCACCGTGGCGCCCTTCAGCTGACGCACTGCTGGAATCTGCGCCACGACCAGCGCGAGCGTGGTCTGCCACAGGACGAGGGGAAACCCCGGCAGAAGCGGTGACAGCTGTGTAGAGAGCCAAAGAATGGCCAGGGGCAGTCCGGCGAGGATGGCCATCTCGGTGATACTGAGATCGGCATGCGACCAGGCGTCGCGAATGCGCGCGCTTTCGCGTTCAGCCGCGTCGGGGTCGGTGGTGACCTCACCACTGCGGTAGTAGCGGGCCAGCAGCCCGAAGAGCCCGACCTGCGCGAGCATCCACGGGACGGTCGACAGGTTGTCGGCCACTGACGCGGCCGCGAAGATCGACGGCTCGGTCTCAAGTCCACGGCCCACCGCGACGAAATTCATTCCGCCACCGACGAAGGCGCCGGCAAACTGGCCAGACAGCTTCCAGGTTTCCGGCCCGAGGGCATCGGCAAACAGCAGGCCACCCGCGAGGCCACCGACGAAGCTTCCGGTCATGGCGAGCAGGAAGCAGATCACAATCGAACGGCCCGCGCGCTTCAGGTCGCGCAGATCGGACGCCAGAATCACGAGCACGATGGCGTAGGGCACCGCATAGGTGTTGACGCCGTCATAGGCCGGCGAGGCGTGCGGCATGACGCCCACGTTCGACAGCGCGATGCCGAGCAGCGTGCACACGACCGCCGAGCTGATCTGCTGCACGGCGGGCACGCGGCGCTCGAGCCACCGCGAGAAGGCGATCAGCCCGAACATGAACGCCATGAGCGCCACCGGATCGTGAATCATGCGCCGCCATGCTACCGGAGTGACGATTCCACTACAATGCCGCGTTATGGAGACATCCCGCCGCAGCTTTGCCGCCCTGCTCGGCGCTATGGCCACCGCCCCGCTCTGGGACCAGGCGGTTGCCGAGGCGCAGACACGGGGCACGGTGACCGCCGATACGCTCAGGGCGCTGCTCGATGCGCAGGGTGGAGCCGGCATCTTCGCCGACCCGGCGCGCTTCGCTGAACTGCAAAGCGCGGTCACGCGGTCGGCGATCACCGTGGCGGCGCTGCGCGCTTTTGATGTGCCGGCGGATGTCCCCCCGGCCGTCATGTTCAGCCGGAGTTGAGCCATGGCCGACGAACTCTGGTTCCAGTCGATTACCGAACTCTCCCGACAGCTCGCCGCCCGTACCCTGTCGTCGGTGGCCCTGACCCGTGCCTATCTCGACCGGATCGATCGGCTCGACACGCCGCCGTTTCCGCTGCCGGCCGGTCCGCAGGATCGCCCGGGTGATCGGCTGGCGTCGGTCACTACCGTCGTGCGCGAGCAGGCCCTCGCTGATGCTGCCGAGGCCGACCGGGCCCTCGCCTCCGGTCCGCCGAAGTCGCCGCTCCACGGCATTCCCTACGGCGTCAAGGATCTGCTCGATACCCGCGGGGTGCGCACGACGTGGGGCTCGCAGGTCTTCGCCTCGCGCGTCCCCGACCGCGACGCCGCTGTCGTCGAGCGGCTGCGCGCGACAGGCGCCGTCCTCATTGGCAAGATGACCACGGCTGAGTTTGCAGGCGGCAGCATCAGCACGGCCCTCAATCCCTGGAAGCTCGACCGCTCGACGCAAGGGTCCTCGAGCGGCACCGTCGTCGGCGTGGTAGCGGGCCTCATCGGATTCGGTATCGGCACTGAAACGGGTGGGTCGATCGTGTTCCCCGCCTCTGCCGTGGGAGCCACCGGTCTGCGGCCGACGTTTGGCCGGGTGAGCCGCTTCGGCTGCATGTCACTGGCCTGGAGCCTCGACAAGATCGGGCCCGTCGGCCGTTCGGCCGAGGACTGCGGCATTGTTCTTCAGGCGATTGCCGGGCGGGATGTGCGCGACCCGGGCAGCGCGGATCGGCCGTTCCAGTTCAACGCCACACCGGGTTCGCTCAAGGGCGTGCGCATTGGCGTGCATCGGCCCGAGATTGATGCCGAGGAAGCCGCGCCGAACCGTCGGGCCTTCAATGACGCGCTTGCCGTGTTCCGCCGACTCGGGGCGACCGTCGAGGATTTCATCCTGCCGATGCGGCCCTACTTCGAGGTGTTCATGCACCTCACGAGTGTGGAAAGCGCCGCGTCGTTCCGTCGCCTGTTCACGGATGGATCAGTGAACGGCCTGTTTCCCTACAACTGGTCCCGCCGGGCCGACTGGATGGCGGCCAGCATGGCCCCGGCCTACGACTATCTGCAGGCCCAGCGCATCCGACAGATGATTGTGATGGACGGCGATGCGCTGCTGCAGCGCTTCGACCTGGTGGTGTGCCCGACGTTCCCCGGGGGCGCCCCCGATCGCTATGCCCCGACGTCGCCCCCCGTGCCGCCGCCGCCCGTGTCGCCGGCACCGCCGCAGTTGCCGCGCCTCAACTGGGTGGGCAACCTGTCGGGGTTGCCCGGCATGTCCTTCCCCTGTGGCTTCGACCCCGATGGCATGCCGCTCGCCCTGCACCTGATGGGGCGGCCGTGGGCCGAGCAGGCGGTGATTGATGCGGTGCGTCACTTCCAGCGCGACACCAACTGGCACACGCGGCGTCCGCCGTACCCGTGGCGGGCCTGAGGATTGCGGCATGGGGCCGGGCCGCCGCCGCACGCACGACCGGAGATTGCCCGGGAAATCTCCGATTGTCCTGAGCGTTGTCACAGGTCTTGTGTATACTCCCGCCCGCGTGCTGCTGCCGTCCTCGCTCCTCCGTCGCCCGACTCACTCGCGCTGGCTGCTGACGCTCGCGCTGCTGGTCACGGTGCTGTTCCCCGTGCAGGCCGCACAGGGTCCGCGAGGCGGGCAAGCCGCGCCGCGCGGTCCCATCACGGTCATGCGTGCGGAACACCGCCGGCTGACCTTCACGAAGGAAATTGAACGGCTCGCTGTCGGTGATCCCTCCATCCTCTCGGCGGAGCTCGTCAGCAGCCGCGAAGTGCTGGTGCTCGGCCGCGACACCGGTCGCACCTCGCTCATCCTGTGGTTCGACGATGGCACCATTGACGAAAACACGGTGGCGGTGGTGCGCGATCTGGCGGTGCTCGAGCGCGCACTGCGGCTGCTGCACCCGTCGATTGCTGTCGAGGGCGCCCCGGACCGCGACGCGCTCGTGCTGACGGGCCGTGTGCCCGATGCGGCCGTGTCACAGGCCGCCGAGGCCGTGGCCCGCGAGTATCTGGGCGCGGGTGCCGCACGCGGCACCAACACCCAAGTGTATCTGGGCACCCCGGGACCACCAGCCGACGCTGGCGGCGCATCGGCACCTCAGGCGCAGGGACAGGGAGCGGCCGCACCACCTGCGGCCCAGGTGACCGGGCCTGTCGCGGGTTCGGCGGTCATCATCAACCTCATTCAGCTCGATCAGCTGCCGGCCACACCTGAAGCGAAGCTGCAGTCGGCCATTGCGCAGATGGGCGGCGAACACGTGCGCATCCGCCGCATCCAGCGGGGCGACGTCCGCGACGATGCGCGCGACACGCTGGTGCTTGAGGGGAAAGTACCGACGCAGGTGGCGCTGACGCGCATCCTCACGGTGGCGGCGCAGCTCTTCGCCGGCCAGACGCTCAGCGAGGAAGACATCAGGGTCGTGGCCGACGAAGCCGGTGCGCTGGCGGGGCAGGGCATGAATCAGGGGCAGCAGCAGGGGGGCCAGAACCAGATGGGCGGTGGCGGTGCCACGGCCTCGATGTTCGGTGGCGGCCGGACCACGCGCCTCACCAATCAGGTACGCACCAATCTGGGCCGCGCCAAGGCCGTTGAGGTGGCACGCGGCCGCATCCTCTCCTTCATTGAGGTGCAGGACCTGCCGCAGGTGCGCGTCGACATCCGCCTGCAGGAAATCAACCGGTCCCGGCTGCGGTCGTTCAGCCCCAGCACGGCCGTCCTGCTCTCGAGCTTCCGCCAGCCGTCGCTCAATCCGGCCCAGAGCGCCACCACGGTCCAGGGCGATCAGGCCGCACGCGTCGGCAGCTTCGGAGCCGCCGTGCAGAATGTGCTGTCGTTCCTCAACGGCACGTTCACCAATCAGATTCAGTACTCGGGCAACCGCTTTGCGATCGATGCGGCGCTGTCGCTGCTCGAGCGGGAAGGTATCGCACGCAGCCTGTCGTCGCCCTCGATCACGGTGCTGTCGGGTGAATCGGCGTCGGTGCAGGTAGGCGGCGAGGTACCGGTGCCGGTGGCCTTCGCCCCGGCGTTCGGGGGTGGGGCAGCAGCCGGTGGGGCCGGGGGCGGCGCCGGGGGCGCAGGAGCGGCGGCCACGCCCGGTGTCTTCAGCTCGGTCGAGTTCGTGCCCTTTGGCGTACAACTGCAGGTGCGGCCCCTGGTCGGTGACGACAACAGCATCACGCTCGACCTGCAGCCCATCATCGTCACGCCAGATGCGGTGCTGACCGACACCATCCGACAGACGACCGGCGCGGCGGTGGCCACCACGGCCTTCCAGACGAGGGCCCTGCGCACCAGCTCGCGGCTGAGCGACGGCCAGGCGCTGCTGGTCGGCGGCCTCGTCTCGGGCAATACCTCGCGTAACGCCTCGGGCATTCCGTGGGTGAGAAACGTGCCGCTGCTCGGGTCGCTGGTGCAGGGGACCAACCGGAACGAACAGCAGACCGAACTGCTGATTCTCGTCAATCCGGTGGTGGTACGGCCCCCGCTGCCCGGAGCCGGCCTCTGGGCCTATCCGGACGCCCGTGGTGCGCTGCCCGCCACGACCGCCAGTGACCGTTCGCCCACAACGGCTGTGACGCCGCCTCAGTGACCCTGTCCACGTCTTCGCCCGTGATGAAGCCCCTGGGGGAGTCTATGACCCGCACCCGCTTGAGCCTTGTGATGGTCGCCACCCTGTTCGCTGCTGGCGCTGGCTGCACCGGACAGTACGAATCGGACTTCGTCGTGGTTATCCAGAACCGCGTCGGCAACAGTCTGGCGATTTCCGCCAACGGGCAGGAAATCGGTCAGGTGGCCTCGAACCAGCAGGCGTCGTTCACGCTGCGCCTGACTGAAACGCAGCCGAATACCTTCGAGAACGGGGTGGCCCCGACACCGCAAAGCGCCACCGCCATCACGGCGCGCGATGTCCGCACCGGCACGGTCTCGACCGCGAAGGATGTCGCGGTCAGTCAGGGCACTCCGACCTACATTTCGTTTACGGCGGCCGACTTCCCCGCCGTGGCCCCCGCCGTGGCCCGGTTCACCTCATCGCCGACCAGCCCCGGTGTGGGCGTGGCCGTGCAGTTCAACGCCTCAGGCTCGACGCCAGCGGCCGGCAGCACCTACGCGTGGACATTCGGCGACGGCCGCAGCGGGACCGGTGCCACCGTCAGCAACAGCTACGCCCAGGCCGGCAGCTATCTCGTCACCCTGACGATGACCACGCAAGACGGTCGCACGGCCATAGCCACGGGCAACATCACCGTCACCACCACTATTACCGGCGGAGGCCAGTCCGCCAACTTCACGTTCTCGCCGTTGGCGCCGGCAGTGAATCAGACCATCTACTTCAACGCGTCGACCTCCACCGTGAGCGGGGGCTCATTTGCATGGAATTTCGGTGACGGCGCCACCGCGACCGGACTCACCCCGACGCACGACTACGACGCGCCCGGCACGTACACGGTCACGCTGCGCGTGACCAATCCGCAGGGCCAGACGGCCTCGACGTCCCGCACGGTGACCGTCCTGGCCATGTCGCCCACGGTGGCGGCCAGCTTCACGTTCTCCCCGACCAATCCGGGGCCGCAGCAGGACATCCTCTTCGATGCATCCGCATCACGCCCGACGGATGGCACCTATCTGTGGACCTTCGGTGACGGCACCAGCGGCACCGGCCGCCAGGTCACCAAGCGCTTCGGGCAGACCGGCAACTTCACCGTCACGCTCGTGGTCAGCAATCAGTTCGGGCAACAGGCGACGACCAGCCGCACCGTGAATGTGACGGCCACCTCCAACCAGGTGGTCGCCAGCTTCACGCTGTCGCCCACGAATCCGGGCACCAGTCAGCAGGTTTTCTTCAACGCCTCGGCGTCGATTCCGCTGACCTCGACGTTCTACTGGACCTTCGGTGACGGCAACAACGGGTCTGGCATGATGCCGACGCACACCTACACGACGCCCGGCACCTACACGGTGACACTGACCCTGCTGGCGCCCACGGGTCAGCAGGCATCGACGACCCGATCCGTGACTGTGACATCCTCGACGGTGGTCGGGGCCGATTTCACCTACTCGCCTACCGATCCCAGCATCACGAGGTCCACCAATACCGTGCTGTTCGATGCCACGCCGTCGACCGGTAGCATCGCGACCTACACCTGGGATTTCGGTGACGGGTCGCCGACGGCGACCGGTATCAGGGCCTCGCGCACATTCACGCGCGCCGGCACGTGGGTGGTGCGCCTGACCGTCGCCAATGCGGCCGGGATCACGTCCTCCACGACGAAGAACGTCACCGTCTCTCCGTAACCCCGGGAACCCCGGGGCCGCCCGGGGGCTGGCTGCATCGGACGCTGGCCTAGCGCGAGGCCTTGAGGGCCGCCAGCCGATCACGGGCGGGCGCCCAGTCGGGCCGCCCCTCGAGAGCCTTCGCGTAGAGCGCCATGGCCTCGTCTCGACGCTGCTGGGCTTCTCGAATCAACCCGAGGTGATATGCGACGCGCCATGCGGGTGCCCCGAGCCGTTCCGCCGTGCGCAACGATGCCTCCGCTACGTCGAACTTCCGCTCGAAATACGCGACAGAACCGGCCACTTCATGCAGGTCGGCATGTGCCGGCGACAGTCTGAGCTGATCGCTGACCAGCTGTGCGGCATACGGCAGGTTGCCTTCGTCGAGCGCGATACGGGCGCGCAGCACGGCTGCACTGGCGTGGCTGCCCGGCTGTGCGAGCACCAGATCGAGCAGCTGCTGCGCCACCAGAGGCCGCCCGGCCTCGAACGCCACCACCGCATTGGCCTCCATCGTTGGCACGTGCGCGGGGCAGGCCAGCCCCAGCAGTTCGATGCCCTGTCGGACCTGTTCGCAGTCGCCGTCGCAGCCTGTGGCAGGCAGCGCACGATAGCGGTCGAGCAGACGCGCAAGCTGGGCATCGGGCGTGACGCACTCGGCCGACACCATCGGGGCCTGCTTGGCGCAGGCACCAGCCAGCAGGGTCATCATGACGGAAGCAAGGGGAAGGGCACGTCGTCTCATTGGCCTGACCGAAGGACACTGCCAGCCACCTGCACCATCTGCAGCATGACCGGAGCGAGGGTTGAGAGAAAAATTCCAGGGAGGAAGCAGATCACGAGAGGAAACACGAGCTTGACCGGCAGCGCCTGGGCGCGCAGCAGCGCCTCTTCCTTCCGGCGCTGACGCATGTCCGATGCCTGGAGCTGCAGCGTCTCGGCGACGCTGGCTCCGAGCATCTCCGCCTGAATCAGCGCCGACGTAAAGCTCGTCATGGCGGGCAGCTTGATGCGGCGCGACAGCTGCCGCAGTGCCTGCGCCCGGGGCATGCCCGCCAGCATGTCCCGCTGGAATTTGAGCAGTTCGCTGGCGAGCGGCCGATCGCCCCCGCGGGCCTTGACCAGCTGGGCCACCGCGGCGTCGAAACTGAGGCCGGCCTCGGCCATCATCGCCAGCATCTCGAGTGCCAGCGGCAGATCGCGCTCGATCGCCCGCATGCGCACCTGCCGTGCCGTACGCACGGTGACCCACGGCAGCGCTGCACCAATGCCCAGCAGGATCACCGAACCGCTCGCCAGCAGTTCCGTGAGCAGATCTCCCGTGCTGCCCGGCAAGCCCGACATCCGGTTGATGAGTCCGCTGCGAGCCGTGGCCCCGTAGACCTGCCCGGCCACAAATCCCAGCAGCGTACTGGCCAGCGTCGCCGCCACGAACAGCTGCGGGGCCCGGGGGTCGCGATAGCCTCCCTGGGCCAGCCACTCACCCAGCGCACGCTGCACGCCCGAAGATTCCTCCTGTGGTGCCGCCGCACCGCTGCCCAGCAGTTGCTCAAGGCGGCGCAGGGCCGTCTGCCGTTGTGCCGCCGCTCGTGCGAGTTGCACCACGACCACCAGCAGCACGCCGACGAGCACCAGCACCACGCCGCGCATGGCCTAGAACTCGCTCCTGCTCAGGCGCGACATCCAGATGAGCCCCACCGCCTGCAGCATCACCGCTCCGCTGATCAGCAACACGCCGATCGGCATCACCGCAAACGCTTCCATGCGGGCGGGATTGGTGCGCCACATCAGAAACGCCAGGCCGTAGGAAATCAGCAGCACCACGGCCACCGAGGCATTGGCTTCGACGCCCTGTGCACGCACGCGTCGTCCCAGCTCCACGCGGTCGCGAATGGTGGTGCCGACTGTCGACAGCGTGGTGGCGAGACTGCCGCCCACGTCCCAGTGAATCGCCAGCGCGGTACCGAACAGCCGGAACGACTCGATCGGCACACGAGTCTGCAGGTCGCTCACAGCCGCCCGCGGGTCGTCGCCCAGGCGGATGCGGCCGGCAACTTCGAGGAAGTACGGCCGCAGCGGCGCCCCTGTTTCCTGAATCGCCGACTCGAACGCCGCCAGCAGGCTCGACCCGGCCCTGAGCGCGCCGACCAGCAGCCCGATCGCCGTGGCCAGCTGCGCTTCGATCAGGGCTTCCTGCTCGGTCGCCTGCTGCTCCTCGAGCAGGTTGACCAGCACACCAATCAGCACTCCGGAAGCCGCGGCGATTGGCCCAGGCAAGCCCAGCCATGTCCACAGCCCGCCCGCGACGAGGACGGCCACGAGCGCAGGCAGCCAGCGATAGCGGGTGGGAAACGTCGGCACCTCGCGCACGGGAGCCCGCTGTCTGGCCGAGGTGCCGGTGGGTGGTTCGAGCAGGACGGCCAGCCGACCCGAAGCCATGCGTCGCGCCGAGGCTGACCACCACACGGCCACCAGTCCGACCACCGACGACAGCAGCGCAATCAGCAGGAGCAGTCTCACGAGGCTCCATCCGTGCGTTGAAAGAGTGCAGGCGCGACCGCGACCCCCTGCTCACGCAGTTCCTCGGCCAGTCGCGGCACCACACCGGTGGCCGTAAAGACACCGGCGATGCGACGTCCCTGGCGTCCCTGACGCCTGAACACAAACAGATCCTGCATGAGCGGCGCGGTGCCTTCCATGCCCGTGACTTCCGCCACCGATTCGATGCGGCGGACGCCATCGTCATAGCGCTGCACATGCACCAGCAGATGAATCGCCGACACGATCTGTTCGCGGACGGCACGCGAGGGCAATTCTGTCCCGGCCAGCAGCACCATGGTTTCGAGACGCGAGAGGGCATCGCGTGCCGAATTCGCATGCACCGTGCACATGCCGCCGTCGTGTCCGGTGTTCATCGCCTGCAGCATGTCGAGGGCCTCGGCCCCGCGCACCTCGCCCACGATGATGCGGTCGGGTCGCATGCGCAGCGCATTCACCACGAGATCACGCGCGACAATGCGGCCGCGACCTTCGATGTTGGCGGGGCGGGTCTCCATGCGGACGACATGTTCCTGGTCGAGTTGCAGTTCTGCGGTGTCCTCGATGGTGACGATGCGTTCGCTGTGGGGAATCGCCTCGGCCAGCGCGCTCAGAAACGTCGACTTCCCGGCGCCGGTACCGCCCGACACGAGAATGTTCTTGCGGGCCCGGACGGCCATGACAAGGAATTCGAGAATCTGTGGCGACATCGTGCCGATCTGCAGCAGATCGTCACGCCGGAGACGACGGCGACCGAAGCGCCGAATCGACAGCGTCGGGCCATCGACGGTCACCGGCGGCAGCGTCGCGTTCACGCGGCTGCCGTCAGGCAGGCGCAGGTCGGCCATGGGCCAGCTGGTGTCGATGCGGCGTCCCACGCGCGCGGCGATGCGTTCGATCACGCGAACGATATGGTCGGCGTCGCGAAACCGGACATCGGTGCGCTCGATGCGGCCGAAGCGCTCGACGTAAACCTTGTCGGGGCCATTGACGAGAATGTCACTGACGGCCGGATCGGCCAGCAGCGGGGCCAGTGGTCCCATGCCGATGGTTTCGTCCGTGAGTTCCTCGGCCAGCCGTTCCCGTTCGGCTTCGTTCAGGGGAATGTCTTCCGAAGCGATGGTCCGCGCCGCGAAATCCCTGACCGCCGCCACCACGTCGGCGCCGTCACTGTCGAGCAGGCGGCGTTCACCGAATTCCTCCAGCAGGCGCTCGTGCAGCTCGGCCTTGACGGTAAGGTAGTCAGCGCGCCCCGGGCGTGCGGCACGCGTCGACGGGTCCCCCTCGTCACCGGCCGCGCCTGGTCTCGCACTGCGGCCTGCGGCACTGCGCAGCCGGGCGGCCGCGTCGGCCGCGGGTGATCGCAGCAGCCGTCGACGGTCGGCCGGGTCCTGACTGCCCTGCCCCTGATCGCTCATCGGCGCCCCCGAGCCACGTCTGCCTCGATGGACGTGGTGCCTGCCGAGCTGATGCTCTCGCTGATGCCGGTGATGGCCCGCCCCAGACGTTGCCAGCGATGCGCAGAAAAAATCGGCGGGACGCCTGTGTTCATCGACACCCCCACGCGGCGATCGTAGGGCACCACATGATCGACGTCGCGCTGCAGCCGATCGGCCACGTCGACAGGCCGCAGTTCGCCGGAGAAAGACGGCTGCGGGGCATTCACAATCACACGGGTGCGCGACGCGGGCAGGCCCAGGCCTTCCAGCGTCGGCAGCAGGCGCGCGCAGGCTCCGACGGCGGGCACCGTGCCCTGTGTCACCACCCACGCCGTGTCGGTCGCGTCGAGAATCGCCATCAGCACGTTGTCGAGCGACAGACCCGTATCGACGATCACATAGCGGAACGAACGGTGCGCCATCGTGACAATGCGCAGCATGGCTTCGTCGTCCACTTCGGCGGCTTCCAGCGGATCCGAGGGGGCGGCCAGCAACCGCAGGCCGCTGTCGTGTCGCAGCGCCAGATGGCGCAGCAGCGTGCGATCGAGGCGTTCGCGCTCGCGCACGGCATCGACGATGGTCGTGGGCGTGGCCAGGTCGAGCATCAGCGCGCAGGCCCCTGACTGCAGCGACGCATCGATCAGCAGCACTTCATCGGCGTGCCACTGGGCCAGACGACACGCGACGTTGACCGCGAGTGCCGACCGGCCGACGCCGCCCTTGCTGCCGAGAAACGCGGCCACATGGCCATAGCGGGCGGCCGATTCCGGACGGGCGCTGACGACCACGCGGTCGAGCACATCGCGCAGCTCGGTGCTGGCCAGCGGTCGGTTGACGAAGTCCCGCACCCCTGCGCGCATCAGCGAAATGACATCCGCCCCCGGCAGGCGGCCGATGGCCGTGACTTCCTGCGGCACAACCCCCACCACCACGGCCGACGAGGTGACCTCGCGCAGATCCTTCAGAAAGTCGAGCACCTCGGACGAGGCAGCCATCAGTTCCACGAACACAATGGCCGGTGTCCGCCGACGCGCGGCTTCAAGGGCACTGCGGAAGGCCGGGGCGCTCGCGACCAGACTGCGGTGCATCGAGACATCGGCCATCGCCCCGACAAACTCTTCTTCGAGGGCCGGGTCGGGACTCACGACCAGCACGTGCAGGCCGCGTTCGCTGTCGTCGTTCAGGGGAGGCGTCATGCGGGGGATCTCATCGGGCGAGGACGGGAGCCAGCACCGGCTGATACGCCGGCCGGCCCGCGGCCTGAAAGTGGCGGTCCATCAGTTCGCGCAACGACGTCGCCGATGTCGTGACCGGCAGCTGCCAGTCAACGGGCAGCAGCGCGGTCGCGTTCGACGCGGCCACACGCGACGGGGCCCGCAGCAGCAGTCCTGCACACAGGTCGGCAGGGCGTGCCGGATCGCGAATGAGCTGCACGGTCGTGAATCCGACGACGCGCGGTCCCAGCCCCGCGACGGTGGCCACGACGGGCGCATACCCGGCCGCCTGAGGCAAGGCGGTGGCGCAGGCGCGTGGCACGGCGGGAGTGGCCACACGACCGACCGTGGCCGTCGCCAGCCATGCCGGTGTCGGCGCGATCGTGGCCACGACGAAGCGTCCGGCAATCGCCGGGGCCGTGGGCCCTGCGCACGTCGCACCGGGGCACAGCGTGCCCGAGGCCGGGTCGAGCGTGACGGGCACGCCGGCCGCTGGCGCCGGCCCGGCGGCGAAGGTGTCGAGCAGCACGAACGGGGTGACCCCCGGCTGGATCGGTGCCACGGTTCTCGGCAAGCCCACCTGCATGGCCGGCTGGGCGCGCGCAATGGCCGTCGCCCGCACCGTGAAGCCGTCGCGTCTCACGGAATACGCACTGTCCGGCGAATCACCGTGAATGGGGGCGCCCTGTCCGAACAGCAGCGGCAGCGAGGGCCCGCTCGAGGCGACGCCCGGTTCGAGCTGCCCGTCGACATCGCCCCACTCGTTTGAGCGGCGCAATCTCACGAGGAACGCCTCGTGGTCGGCGCTGGTGAGCGGCGCGGCCGTCGAGGACGCTGGCCATGTCGACGGCAGCGGTGCGTCGGGGTCGGGGCATTCGGGCAAGGCCGCCGGGGCCAACGGACTCAACTCGCTCGGCACGAAATCGGTGCGGGCGTAGGTGCTGTCTTCGGCCGGGGCGGGATCGACGCTGTAGGTGAATCGGCCGCTGACCATGTCCCCGTAAACGGCGTTCTGCTGATTCAGCTGCAGCCGGGGATCGTAGGGGTCGGCGGCGGTGATGGTCTGTCCGGCGTGCAGCGTGGTGTAGCCCGCCGTGCGCCCAATGACAGGCCCGGCGCCGAACCGGTAGCCCGGGTCTCCGTCGACGGCATAGATGGTGTCGTCGAACTGCGCGGCGGCGAGGCGTGTTGCCACCGTGCGCCTGACGCAGTCGCTCGCAAACGCATTCGGCACCGGCACACCGCCGGGCCCTCCCTGCAGAATCGCATCGCGGTTCCTGATGCCCTCGATCGCGGCACCGTCGACGGCTGTCTGCATCTGCCCCTGCGTGAGATGCAGCATCCCCGCATCGACCACGAGCCCCAGCAGAGCGAGCATCGCAAACGCCACGAGCGCCACCTGTACCAGCATGTGGGCGTCCTAGCGGCGCGGCACCGCGGCCATCTCCCGCGTGCGGCCCATGATGGTCTCAACCGTGCGGAACGCCCCATCGTCTGCCGGTCCGCCGAGAGTACTGAACGGGCTCAAGGGCTGGAGATCGGGTGTGTCCACCACGTCCTCTTCGGGCTGCCCCGAGCGCGGAACCGCCGTGATGAGGGCCTGCACCACCATGGCCTCGGTGAGGCGCGCAACTTCCTCGGGCGCCACGGCGATGACCGCTTCCTGTATGGCCCGCGTCCGCACAGACGCCCCCTGCCCCAGCGAGTTCTGCACCTGCTCTTCGACGCGGGGCCCCATGGGCTGCACGATCAGGCCGTTCTGCACCAGCACGCGGACTGTCGCCTGCTTCTGCCAGTTCGACAGGCGCGCCTCGAGCGCCATCTGCTGACCGTAGGGTCCCGAGAAGCCCATCGACGGTGATGCGCCGTTGCGGCCCGCGTCGATCGGCAGCGTCGCCACCAGATCGAACCGATCGCCCAGGTGCAGTCCGTGCAGCCCCTGCACCCGTTCGGCGGGAATGCGCATGGCGCGCTGTCCGGGAGGAATGCCTCCCACGAGACCGTCGCGCGACCCCTTGGGCAGGAAGTCAGCCTCGGTGAAGACGTATCCGGGTTGTTTGTCGTGAGACAGCACCCGACCGACGACATCCTGCACACGCGTCAGCATTTCAGGGGTGACCGATTCGGGCGGCAGATACACCACCGCCAGTCGACCGTTCCGCGTGTCCCAGATATCGTCACGCGTCACCCGCGCGTAGGCCATGACGCGGCGTCCCACGGTGGGCACCGGCACGAGTCCGTCAGTCGAAGGGGGTGGCGGCGGGGGCGAGAACCACGGCACGGCTCCGGTGACCACAGCGATGGCCAGCCCCATGAGCACGGCCGCCACAACCAGGAGCGGCACCTGACTGCCGGTCAGGCCCGACAGCCCACCACCCGTTCGACGGGGAGCCACTGCACTCACTGAACCACCTCCCGACGGAAAATTGCCTGGGCCGACACCACCCGCCGGAACGGCCGCAGTTCGCGACCGCCCAGCGCCAGTTGCCGCCCGAGTCCATAGCGGCCCGCGTACGGCCCGACTGGTGACGGAGAATCAATGGGGGCACCCGGTGCGGCATTGAGCTCGATGACGGCATCATCGCTGGCCACGACAGGCGTATTCAGCGTCGGTGGCAGCGGATCGTCCACCGTGGGCACGGACCGCCGATAACCGCTCAGCAGAGCGGCCTGAAACGGATAGTTGATGCGCACGGCCGCGATGCCACGCGTGTCGACCGGATCGGCCGTCAGGGGCCCGCACTCGTCAAGGGCCGGCTGATACAGCAGGCTGAAGGCGCCGCGCGCCGGGCAGTTGCGATTGGCGGCCGATCGGATCTCCTCAAGCACCGGCACCCACTCAATGGTTTCGGCGCCGACCGCGTCCCGAGACACCACGAAGGGTATGCCCACGGTCAGGCCGGTGGGGGCGGCATCACCGCAGGCCAGGCCAGCCGGATCACTCATCAGCGCGCCCGGATAGCGCAGCAGGCCCCGATCGGGTTCGTTGATCAGCAGCGGCCGTAGCGCGCGGTTCACCAGCGGCATTGCGGCGAAGAATCCGTCGAGATCGGCGGAGACCACCGCGTCGCTGAGGTCCACGACGAGACACGCAGGGTTGAACACACGCTGCCTGACATCCGCAAGACACCCGGCATCGTCGGCGGGTCGGCAGTTAAGGGCGTAATCGAAGGTGGCGTCCGCGCGGAGAGGGGCGAGAGACAGTTCGCGGGCCGCCAGCCGGGCGACGTCCTGCAGGGCATTGGCGGCAAACATCAGGCGCCCGAACTCAATCCCGCCAGCCACCATCAGGTAGAGGACGAGGGACGCGAGAGCAAACTCCACCAGCGCAGCCCCACGGCGGGCGTGATTCGGACGGGGAGCGCTGGCGTGGGCGTAAGGAGGCACGGACGGCACGCGGCTTCTGCTCAGGAACGCGTGCGTCAACCGTCAGCGGTTGGGGTCGAGTACCAGCGAGGATACCGAACCGTCGCCGCCGATGTTCTCTCCCAGGCGCGACTGGCCCTGCCGCTGGGTGATGCTATTAACGTCAAGACCGATGCCCTGCTGGTTGTTGCCGCCGGCATCGGTGCCCTGCGCGTTCGGCGACGTCTCGATAATGCGACCGGTCACCACCGGGGCATTGTCGTCAGGATGGGCCCCGGGCAGGACCGCCGCCACGGTGGCCAGCATGTCACTGACCTTGTTGCCGAACACGGAGATGGCCACGGCGCCCACGAGCGCGACGCCGGCAATGATGAGGGCATACTCAACGAGGGCAGCTCCCCGCTGGTTCTTCCGCCGACGCTGCACGAGAGTCTCGTTCACCGGTGCCTCCTGCCAGTCACAAACCTGAGTGGATATCTGCGGCATCAGCGTTCTGCGAACGCCGCGCAGAGAGCATAGTAGAAGTGCCAACCCCTTAACAATATCTTCACCAAAATGTCACAGATGGCCGGGGGCGTCGGGTCGTCTCCCTTCTGCCCGGCCTCGGTCAGACCACCGGCGCGACGGCGCGCTTTCCCACCCACGCTCGGCCCACAGCCGAAGCCATCACGCGTCAGGGCCAGTCCCCTCCCTCGGCGGTCCCTCACGTGCCGTCCCATGACCGCCGTCCCGCTTGACTTCCGCCGCGTCTCGCCTGTCAGATGAGGACCTGGAGGTTCGACATGCGACTGATGACTGCACTGCTGCTGACGGTCTCGCTGTGGGCACTCGGGTCGGCGGCGGTGGCCGCGCAGCACCCCGCCGTCGGGGCCTGGGACTTCACCACCAATTCACCGGAAGGCACCTTCACCACCCAGCTGGAAATCCGCCAGGAGGCCGGGGCCTTGGTCGCCATCGGCAAGAGCCCGCAGGGCGAGCGGCCGTACGACAGCATCGCGATCGACGGTAACCGCATCAAGCTGGTGGTCACCATCAACTACAACGGCACCGGGCTGACCATCACCTACACCGGCAACATCGACGGCAAGGAGATGAGCGGCGACGCCGACTTCGGCGGCATGGCGTCGGGCTCGTGGTCGGCCAGCCGGAAGTAGGCGCGCACCCTACTTGCCGACAGGCAGCGTAATCGACGAGGGCCGCGCAGCGCTGCGATACACGCGCTGCGTGGCTGTCACAAAGTCTTCCGGCCGCGCTTTCGGAATATCGACGAACGTCTGCGGGTTGCGGTCGGTCAGCGGGAACCACGAACTCTGCACCTGCACCATCACGCGGTGCCCGCGCCGGAACGTGTGCGCCACATCGGGCAACTCGAACCGGATGCGATCGGGCTGATTCGGCACGAACGGTGTCGGCGTCTCGAAGCTCTTCCGGAACTTCCCGCGGAACGGCTCACCGCGCACCAACTGCTGGTAGCCGCCCATCCGCACGCGGTTCGCCGGCTCAGGCTGCGGCCCCTTCCACTCGGGCGTCGGATAGTCGGACGGAAACACGTCAATCACTTTCACCACGAAATCGGCATCTGTGCCGCTCGTCGACACATGCAGGTCGACGCCGATCGGGCCCAGCACCGTGAGGTCTTCGTCGAGCGGCGGCGTCTGATACACCAGCACGTCGGGGCGCGTCGCGGCAAACCGCTGGTCTTCCGTCATGTAATCGCGCTGCATGCCCATCTGGACGTGGCCCACATAGGGCACCGGCCGGTTGGGGTCGCTCACATACTGATCGTAGGCATCGGCCTCTTTCGGTGCCACGGCGGCCAGCGCTCCGGCGGCCCCGAAGTAGAGCGTCTGCGGTGCGCCCTGCGGGGGCCACACATCGAAGCGGCGCCACCGGTTCGTCCCCGTCTCGAACATCGTCGCTGCCGGCAACGCGGGCATGTCGGCATCGGTCAGGTGCTGCATGAAGAACGGATACTCGACATACTCGCGGTACCAGGCCGAGACCTCCTGCCCGAAGTCGAGGTTGCCCACCGTGCGTCCGTCGCCACGCGCCCAGCTGCCGTGCGTCCACGGCCCCATCACCAGGTGATTGCGCGTCTGCGGACTCTCGGTGCGGATGGTGCGATAGGTCTTGAGCGGCCCGGCGAGATCTTCCGCGTCAAACCAGCCTCCGACGGTCAGGACCGCTGGCACGATGCCCTTGAAGTGCTTCCAGATCGATCGCGCTTGCCAGAACGCATCGTACGAGGTGTGGTCGAGGTTGATGCGGTAGTAGGGATTCTCGGCCACGCCGTACTGCGCCGCGCCAGCCAGCAGCGGCCCCATCTTCAGATAGAACTCGTAGCCGTTCGGCGTGCCGTAGTCGAACGGTGCCGAGGGCATCGGGCGCGTCGGCACGGGTTGCAGGCGAAAGCTCGTATAGAAGCCGAAGTTGGCCGCAAGCATGAAGGCGCCGTTGTGGAATGAGTCGTCGCCGAGAAAATAATCGGTGACCGGTGCCTGCGGTGACACAGCCTTCAGCGCAGGGTGCGCGTCAAGCATTCCCGCCGACACATAGAAGCCGGGATACGAAATGCCCCACATGCCCACGCGTCCGTTGTTGCAGGGCACGTGCTTGACCAGCCAGTCAATCGTGTCCCAGGTATCCGTACTCTCGTCGATGGCCGTGCCCGTCTTGCGCGGATTGTGTGGACGCACTTCCACCCACTGCCCTTCCGACAGATACCGGCCACGCACGTCCTGGTAAACCGCGATGATGCCGGCCTTGAGGAAATGGTCCGACGGGCCGACGTTCGTCCGGTAGTTGTCGATGCCGTACGGCGCCACCGAATATGGCGTCCGCTGCATGATGATGGGCCGTGGCGAACTGCACTCTTTCGGCACATAGACCGACGTGAACAGCTTCACGCCGTCGCGCATCGGGATCATGTGCTCGTACTTGGTGTAGGCCTCACGCACCGGATTGGGCGGAGTGACAGCCGGGGCCTGCGCCGACAGTGACACCGCGCCGAGCGCGGCCGTGATGAAGGCAAGAAGCGTGCGCATGCGCACCAGTGTAGCGCGAACACGCGCGCCACATCCTCGGGTCGGGTATGGTCGTCTCTTCGAACGACAGGCCCGACGCTCACGGCGGCACACCGCCGCGCCGGTCAGCGCCGCTCGCTCAGCGTCGCGCCCGCCCCATCGACGACGAACTGACGCACATCGCCTCGGGGAATCTGATTGAAATCGACCTGACGATCGCGTGGCAGGCTCAGGAAGTACTCGGCCATGGGCCGATCGTCGGTCAACAGCGGCCCGTCGCCCAGATAGGCACGCAGTTGGTCGGGCCCCGCCACAAACGTCTTGAGGAGGGCATCGAAGGACTCGATGCCCGTGTCGGCCATCGCCTGCCGGCGGCCCGTGTAAAACGCGCGACCCTCGAAGTTCTCGCGCGACAGGCGCAGCGGCTGTTTCGAACCGATGAACAGATTGCCTTCGGCCCACGCGGTGGTGTGCGGAAACACACTGAGGAACGTGCGGCCAATCAGCTTGAACTCGGCCTCGGTGCCAGGAATCCACTGCATCACCAGCCCATCGTCCTTCAGGACGTTCCGCACCAGTTCGAAGTACTCGCGCGAGTAGATGTTCCCGGCGCCGGCAAAGACGGGCTGGATGACGTCCGCCGTCACCACATCGAACCGACCACGCGTCAGCAGGAGGAAGTTGCGACCATCGTCGACCCGAATCCTCACGTTCGGCCGCGTGGCGACGTCGTAGTTGATGCTCGAGAACCAGGGGGCCGCGTTGACGACACCCTCGGCCAGTTCGACGACGTCGACGTCGACCCCGTCGTGAATGCTGACGGCACCGGGCGTGGCGCCGCCGCCCATACCGATCACGAGGGCGCGTCGTGCATCGGGATGCACCAGCATCGGCAGGTGACCAATGCGCCGGTGGATGAGCGTCGTCGGTCCGTCCGTGCCCGCCTGATGATTGCCGTTGATCGTCATCATGCGGATGCGCCGCTGCGGCGTGCCGAACTCGTGCACGCCCACCGTGGCCTCGGTGCCCTCTTCCTTCCAGACCGGATCCATTTGCGGATAGCGCTGCGCGATGAATTCGTCGTACGGATCGGGCATGGTCTGCGCTGCCACCCCGAAGACGGCCACGGCCGCTGCGGCCACCGCCATCCGCTGCCGCGAGTTCCAGCCGCTCACCACCACCAGTGCCAGGGCCGCCGCGAGCGTCACCGACGCGCTGGCGATGAGCGTCGTGCGGCTGCCGAGCCATGGCAACATCACAAAGCCCGCCAGCAGCGACCCGACAATCGACCCGCCCACGTTGAGCGAGTAGAACACCCCGACCCGCGTCGCGGCCTGCGCGGAATCACCACCCACCGTCCAGAGCCGCAGCCCGATGGGAAATGCCACGCCCATCACGATCGCTGCTGGAAGGATCGTCAGCAGGCTCGCCGCGAGCGGATGAATGAGGTAGGCCGGCATGATCGCCGACATCCAGCCGAGCGACTCGGTGGCCTGCGGCAGCCACTGCAAGGGCCGGAACGACGAGACCAGCAGCACCGACAGCAGCACTTCGAGCAGGGCCAGCACGCCGATCCACGAGAGGCGCCGTGCCAGCAGGGGCGCAATGGCATAGCTGCCGATGGCGATGCCCGCCAGCAGCGTTGCCAGCATCATGGCGAAGCTGTAGACCGTCGGGCGCACGATCATCGTGATCACCCTGAACCACACCACTTCCATCGCCATGGAAATCGCGCCTGACAGCGCAAACACCCACAGGATGGTGCGCAGCGTCGACGATGACAACGGCATCGGGTCGTCTGAGGCAGTCGCCTCGGATGTCCGTACGTCCGCCATGACCGTGCCGACCTGCTGGACGCGCGAGTTCAGGGCCAGCGCAGCCAGCGCCACCCCCAGATTGCACGCCGCGGCGACCCAGAAAGTGCGTCGCAGTCCCAGTTGGCTAATCAGTGCGAGCCCCGACACCACGGTGCCGATGATGGCACCGGCGGCATTACTGCCGTAGAGAACACCGACCTGTGCGGCCAATGATCCGCGTTGGAAGATCGAGGCCTTGAGCACGAACGGCAGCGTGGCCCCCATCAGGGCGGTGGGCACGATCAGCACCACGACACCGATGCACAGCCGCGCGACGGTCAGCATGACCGGCGAGTGCGGCAGGTGCGGATAGATCGCCACATAGGCCTGCTGCAGCGCGGCGAGCATGACGGGCGTGGCGAGTGCCGTGACGGCGATGAGTGACTCGGCGGCGGCGAACCACTTGAGCGGCTGACGGATGCGGTCGGCCAGGCGTCCCGAGACGACACTGCCGACCGCCAGCCCGCCCATGAAGGTGGCCCACACTGCGCTGGCGGCGTAGACGGTCACGCCGAAGACCCAGCCCAGCATCCGCAGCCACAGCACCTGATAGATCAGGGCGCTGAGTCCGGAAAAGAAGAAGAGCACCGACAGCGCGAAGAGTGCGTTCCTGGAGGTGAAACGTGGATCCACGCGCGGGAGCATATCAATGGTGGGTTCAACCGGTCGATGCAACGATGGCGTCCAGTCTATCAGCGGGGGTCTGGTAGCCAAGCGTCTTGCACGGCCGGCCATTGAGCTGTCGTGCGATGCCGTCGAGCTGCGTCTGACTCAGCAGGGCGAGGTCGGTGCCCTTCGGCAAGTACTGCCGCAGGAGGCCGTTGGTGTTCTCGTTGGAGCCGCGCTGCCACGGGCTCTGCGGATCGCAGAAGTACACCTGGACATCGGGCGCGATGGTGAAGGTCCGATGGGCGGCCAGCTCCAGCCCACGGTCCCGCGTGAGCGAGGCCATCACCCCACGCGGCAGCGCCTGGACGCGCCGCGCGAGGGCGTGCACGACCGTGGCGGTATCTTTGCCGCGCAGGCGGACGAGCAGCACGAAGCGGGACTGGCGCTCCACGAGCGTGGCGACATACGAACGGCGTGCGCCGGCCAGGAGATCGCCTTCCCAATGCCCCGGGACGGCGCGGTCCTCGACCGCCGCGGGGCGGTCGCGAATCGACACGGCATCGACGATCTGGCCGCGGCCCTGGCCGCGGATCGTGGCGTGGCGGGACCGACGCGTCGCCCGCGGACGCCGCAACTGTCGGAGCAGCGACCGCTTCAAGACGCCACGACTTTGCACAACCAGGCTGCGGTAGATCGTTTCATGGGAGACCTGCATCGTGGGATCGCCCGCGTAGGTTACCTTGAGCCAGCCGACGATTTGCTCCGGCGACCACTGGCTGGCGAGTTGGCGGGCGACGACCTGCCGCAACCTGGCGTGGGTGGCCAGCCGGCAGGGTTTGGGCCGACGGGCGGCGTGCCACGCAGCCGCATCCGCCGTCGTGGCGCGGTAGGCCGCGCCTCCGCCATAGTGACACGTGAGCACCTGCGCGAGGGCCGTGATGCGTTCGACGTCGATCGTGATCTGGCCGTTGGCGCTGTTGCCGGTGAGGCACGCCGGCGCCATGCGGCAGAGTGTGCGTCGCTGGTCACTCAGGCGACGTAAACGCCGCCCGACCAGCCTGAAACGTACTGGGACGGATTACCAAATGGAAGTGGTGCGCCCTGCACGATTCGAACGTGCGACCTCCTGGTTCGTAGCCAGACGCTCTATCCAGCTGAGCTAAGGGCGCGGGGGTAGGGTCTTCCGCGGTGAGGCCCCGTCACCCGTGCAGGTGAGGCGCATCGACGCGCTAACGTCTGGACAGAATACCGAAATGAGACGGGAAAGGCAACGATTCAGCGCGGCGCCGGGCCCCGGTTGCCGGGGCCAGACGCGGGCGACTCGCCGAGGGAGACGGGCAGCACACCCTGGGCAGCACGCTCGCCCGCCAGCACCTCGACGGCGTGCTGCTCGGCGAGGTCCGAGAAGTCATAGGTCAGCAGCACGGTCGGCACCTCGCTCAGGGCCGAGGCCGTGTATGGATTGCCGAAGACCAGCGCCGCCACGGGCTGCGACCGTGCCCCCGAGGCGCGGGTCAGCTGCTGCACCAGCCGCAGCAGGCCCGGGGCGAGGTCCATGCGCCCGCTGCCGGACGAGGCCCGCACGAACACGCCCAGCACCACCGCATCGGCCTGCGAGGCCAGCGTCCGCACGAGGTCGAGTTCGGCCGCGGTCGAGCGATCAGAGAGTTCGACAGACTCGAGCCGGGGCCAGCGCGCGCGCAGCGCGGGAATCAGCGTGCGGGCCGGGGCGGCAATGCGCCAGCCCGAGGGATAGTCGAGCAGCGACAGATAGAGCACACGCCGCGTCGATGACGGTTGCCACGCGCTGCCACTGGTGTCTCCGCGCACCCGCGTAATCGCCCGCGCCGAAATGCGTTGCGCCACCTCGGCACCCGCCCGGCCGCCCACCTGATCGGCGACCGCGTCCATCGAGACCATCCGCCCCCGATGCAGCCCGAGTCGGGCCTTGGCCTCGAGGATGCGCCGCGCCGACGCCTCGATGCGCTCGCGGGGAATCGCTCCGCCCTCGACAGCGGCCTTGAGCCCCTCGAACGCCGCGATCGGGTCGGGCGAGTCGAGCACCAGATCGGCTCCGGCCTGCACGGCCTTCACCGCTGCCTCACCAGGACCGACCATCCGCGTGATCGCGTCCATCTTCATCGCGTCGGTGACGACCAGACCGCCAAAGCGCATCTCGTCGCGCAGCAGGCCGGTGACCACCGCGCGGCTGAACGTGGCCGGGCCAGCCGTGGCATCGAGGGCCGGCAACTCGATGTGCGCGACCATCACGGCTGCGGCCCCGGCGCGGAGTCCTGCGAGGAAGGGCGGCAATTCCACCGCGACGAGTCGTGTGCGGGGATGCGGAATGAGCGGCAGGCCGAGATGCGAGTCGACGTCGGTATCGCCGTGCCCGGGAAAGTGCTTGAGCGTGGCCAGCACGCCCCCGTCCTGCAGGCCGCGCACCGAGGCTTCGACCATCGCCGCCACGCGCGCCGGATCTTCGCCGAACGCACGCGTGTTGATCACCGGATTCCGCGGGTTGTTGTTCACGTCGGCGACCGGGCCGTAGTTCATGTGCACGCCCATGGCCCGTGCCTCGCGCGCCGTGACCCGCGCCGCCTCGTAGGCCAGCTTCGGATCGCCCGTCGCGCCAATCGCCATCGCACGCGGCAGGCGTGTGGCCCCCGCGATGCGCATGCCGGCCCCGTATTCAAAGTCACTCGACACGAGCAGCGGTACCCGTGACACTGCCTGCAGACGATTGAGCGTTGAGGCCAGCGCATGCGGCTGCCCCAGCACGACCGTGCCATACGTCGGATTGAGCAGCACCTGCGGGGCCGGCTCGGTGCCACCAAACGCAATGACGCCACCCGCATGCGTGGCCGTCACAGTGCGCACCAGCGTGTCGTAGGTCTCGGTGTCGGTCGGCAGGTAGGTGGCGTTGAAGGCCGGCACGATCAGCTGGCCGATCCGCTCATCGGCGCTCATCGCCGCCAGCGTCTGCGTCACCCACCGCTGAGCCTCGCGGTCGAGCACTGGCGGCAGGGGGGTCGCCGCTGCTGTCCCCGGCGCAGGCCCCCCCGCTGCCGCGCCCGGCGCGGGCGGACGCGCACCCGATGCCTGCGACGCAGAGGGACGCGCCGTCTGCGCCATCGCTGCCGGCTGCGCACCCGATACCGTCGGGGCCGCGGAGGCTGCGGGCCGCATCGACTGCGCCGCCGGCACCGCCGCCACCGCAGACAGCAGCAGGACTACTGGAAGGATTCGCACCCCGGTATCCTACCGGCTTCGGGCGATAATCGACAGACGATGTCAACAGAGACGCACCGGGCAGCCGCGCCGGCCCGCATCCGCTGCGCGGTGCTGGTCATCAGCGACACGCGCACACTCGACACCGACACGGGTGGGCGCGCGATCGCCGACCTGCTCACCGCCGAGGGCCATGTCGTGACCGGGCGGCGTATCTTCAAGGACGACCCGGCACCGGTCGCCGAGACCATCCGCCAGCTGGCAGACTCGGGCCTGGTCGATGCGGTGCTCACCACGGGTGGCACGGGCATCACGCACCGCGACAGCACATTCGAGGCGATCGACGGGCTGCTCGACAAGCGGCTGCCCGGCTTCGGCGAGCTGTTCCGCATGCTGAGCTTCGAGCAGATCGGAGCCGCCGCCATGCTGAGCCGCGCCTGCGCCGGCACCTGCGGACGCACGATCGTCATCGCCCTTCCCGGTTCGGAAAAGGCCGTACGGCTGGCAATGACCCGACTGATTCTTCCCGAGCTGGGTCACCTGGTGGCAGAGGTCAGGCGATGAGCATGCGACCCTTCGGCGACATCATCAGCATGGACGAGGCCCGGGCGGCCATCGCGCAGCACATCACGCCACTGCAGCGCCGCGAGTCGGTCGCGCTCGCCGATGCCCATGGCCGCGTGCTCGCGGCTGATGTGGTGGCCTCGCAGGACGTGCCGCCCTTCGACCGCGCCAGCATGGATGGCTACGCCGTGTGCAGCGCCGACACCACCGCGCCCGGCGCGCGGCTGCGCCTCACTGGCCGCGCCTACACGGGCGATGCCCCCATCGCGCATGGCGGCTGCGGCACCTGCATCGAGATTGCCACGGGAGCGCCGCTGCCCTCAGGTGCCGATGCGGTCGTCATGGTGGAAGCCACGCGTATCGACGGCGACCGCATCGAGGTGCAGGCCATGGTGCGCCCGCGACAGAATGTCGGGGCGCGCGGTGCCGACATCGCCGACGGACACACGGTGCTGCGCAAGGGCGAGGTGATCAACGCCAGCCGCCTGGGTGCCCTGGCCGCGCTCGGCCTGGCCGAGGTCGATGTGCTGGCCCGTCCCCGCGTGGCGATTCTGTCGACCGGCAACGAGATCGCCGAGCAGGGCCGCCCGCTCGCCCCCGGCCACATCTACGACATCAATGCGTTCACGCTATCCGCGCTCATCACGGAACACGGCGGCCTCGCGTCGCGCCTGCGCACGGCGCGCGACACACTTGCCGAGCTGCACCGGGCCGTGGACGACGCCCTGCAGCACGACCTGCTGGTGTTCTCGGGCGGCAGTTCTGTCGGCGAGCGCGATCTGATTCTCGATGTAGTTCGCGAGCGCGGCTCGGTGATCTTCCACGGCATTGCCGTCAAGCCCGGCAAGCCCACACTGTTTGGCCGCATCGGTCACTGCCCCGTCTTCGGTCTTCCGGGCTATCCGACCTCGTGCCTGTCGAACGGCTACATTCTCCTCGTGCCCGCGCTGCGGCAGATGGCCGGGCTGCCGTCGACGGCCCCGCGCACGGTGGCCTGCACACTCGCGGCCGATGTCACCTCAGTGCCGGGGCGTCACCAGTTCTATCCGGTGCGGCTCGACGGGACCGCCGCCGTTCCGGTCTTCAAGGCCTCGGGCGACATTACGTCGATGTCCCTCGCCGATGGCTACATGGAAATCGAGGCCGACGTCACGGCCGTCCCGCGCGGCACACCGGTCCTCGTCACGCTGTTCTGAGGGCCGTGAGCGCAGTCCTGATCATCAGCTGCGATTGAGGTGATAGCACATGATCGCCGCGTGGCGTCCGGCGGGAATGCGCTCGAGTCCGTAGACGTCGCCGTTCGGACCGTGCGCCGCGTCGTGCACGGCGGTAATGGCCGCGTGATCGTCCGCATCGAGCCGCAGGCGCAGGGCCTGCAGCGTATCGGGCAGGTGCCGGGCATGCCGCGCCCCCACAATGACGCCCGACACGGCCGGCTGATCGAGCACCCACCGGATGGCCACGGCCGACACCGAGGCTTCGTGCTTGCGGGCGATGGCGGCGAGCACCTCAAGCAGCCGCTGGAAAAGCGCCCAGCCGCCGAACTCGTCAATGATCAGCTTGTATTTCACCAGCGAGCGGTTCTCGAGGTCGCCTTGCGGTTCGAGACGGCCCAGCCAGCGCTCTGACAGAAACCCGCCGGCCACCGCGCCGTAGCACAGCAGCCCGATGCCCCGCCGTGCGCAGGCCTCGGTCATCGTGCCGGCCGCGCGACGATCGAGCACGGAATACTGCACCTGGTGCGACACGATCGGCACGCCGGCACTGGCGATGGCCTGCACGTGGGCCGTGTCGAAGTTGGTGAGCCCCACATGGCGAATCTTGCCGGCGCGCTGGCAGTCGTGCAGCCACTGCGCCGCCTGCACGGCCCCGGGAATGCGTTCGTCCCACCAGTGCAGCTGCACGAGGTCGAGGCGATCGACGCCCAGCCGACGCAGCGATCGATCGATCAGGGCCTCGACGTCGGCCTTCTTCAGCGTGGGCAGGGCATCGAGATCGGGCACGCACTTGGTGTGCACCTGCACACCGGTGAGTCGTCCGCTGCCGCGCCGCTGTGCGAGGAACGTGCCGATGAGCGACTCGACGCCGGTGTAGATATCGGCGCAGTCAAACGTCGTGATCCCCACCTCGACAAACGCTGCCATGTCCGCCAGTGCGGCATCGGTGGCCACGGTGCCGTGCCCGCCGGCCAGCTGCCAGCCGCCCTTGATGATCTGCGACGTGTGATAGCCCGCCGCCAGCCGCACCTGCGGCACGGCGACCTCATCAATGCGCACCACCGGCGGTGCCGTGATCACGACGGTGCGCCCCGGCGTGCCGACGGGCGCGGAGGCGCGCAGCGATGCCTGCCCCGCAATACCGATACTGGCCACTGCCCTGAGTTCGCCGTCCAGCGGCACGGCTGTCACCTCGCTGTGACGGAACGTGCGCACGCCCGTGCGCGTGATGCGGAAACGTGCGCCGCAGTGCGGATCGGGACACGCAATGTCGGTGTCGGTCGTCATCCAGTCGTTGCCGTGCGTCATCCGCTGCTTGGCGGGCAGCAGTGGCAGCAGGGCCGCGAGCGCATACATCGAGAAGGGCTGCCCGGCCGGAAAGATCAGCTGCTCGCCGTGCACCTCGAACACGTCACCGGCGCGATGGCCGCACACAAACGGGCGGTCGGTGGCCACGGTTTCGACGCGGAGGTCATAGAGCTGAAAGCGATCGTCCATCGGCTGTAGTCTATAGCCCCGCTGATGACGTCGCCGCCCCTCCGCTTTCACGCCGGTGCCGCCGGTGCCGTCGCTCCGTTTGCCGTGTTCCTGATCGGGGTTGTGGCACTCGCGCTCGCAGGGGCCCCCGACGAACGCGGTTTCTGGCCCGTCCTGCTCGCGGCGTGGACGGTCGGGCTCGCACTGGCCACCGACCGTCAGCGCTATGCCGAGGCGCTCATCAGCGGCATGGCGCAACCGCTCGTGCTGCTGATGATCGTGGCCTGGCTGCTGGCCGGCGTGCTCAGCACATTGCTCGGGGCCGCCGGCTTCGTGCAGGCGCTGGCCTGGGCCGTAGGGGCCCTGGGGCTCTCGGGCGGTGCGTATGTCGCCGCAGCCTTTCTGTCGAGCGCACTGGTCGCCACGGCCACTGGCACCAGCTTCGGCACCATCCTCGTCTGCGGTCCGCTGCTCTACCCGGCCGGCGCCGGGGCCGGGGCTGATCCTGCATGGCTTGCCGGAGCCCTGCTGGCCGGGGCCACCTTCGGTGACAGCATTTCGCCGATCTCCGACACGACGATTGCCTCGGCCGGCACGCAGCACACCGACATCGGAGGCACGGTGCGCACCCGCCTGCGCTACGTGCTGCCCGCCGGGCTGCTCTCGCTGGTGGTCTACGCCCTCGCAGGGGGCGCGGCGAGCCGCGGCGCGGAGGCCGCCATCGCCGCATCGCCCGCGGGGTGGCCCCTGGCCGTGGTTCCGCTGCTGATCGTGGGCCTGCTGTTGCGTCAGCGTCACCTCATCGAAGCGCTGCTCGGAGGCATCGCCCTCACGATCGCCATCGGCCTCGGCCTCGGGCTGCTGCAGCCGATGCAGTTGCTGCGCCTCGAACCGGGCAGCTATGCGGCATCGAGCCTCATCATCGACGGCCTGCAGCGCGGTGTGGGCGTCTCGGTGTTCACGCTGCTGCTGGTGGGGCTCGTGCGTCCGCTCGAGGACTCGGGTGTGCTCGACCGGGCCATCGGTCACATGGACACGACCGGGGCTTCACCTGCGCGCGTCGAGTGGCGCATGGTGGGCGTGGCCATGGGCGCCGTGCTGCTGACGACGCATGCGGTCGTGGCGCTGCTAACGGTGGGCGACTATGTGCGGCGCCTCGGCGAGGCCTCGGGCATTCCGGCCTACCGGCGCGCAAACCTGCTCGATCTGTCGGTGTGCACCTGGCCGTTTCTGCTGCCGTACTTTCTGCCGCCGATCCTGATGGCAGGAGCGACGACGTCGGGCGAGGCGGTGGGCTGGCCACGCCTGAGCCCGTGGGCCGCAGGCGTGACCAATGTCTATTCGTGGAGTCTGCTCGCGATTCTCGCGGTGGCGATCGTCACCGGCGCAGGCCGGCGCGATCGCGAGCCGCAATGACCACGCGGTCGTCGGCCGCTAGCTCCGGTGGGCGGCGACCGCCTGCCAGTTGACGACGTTCCAGAAAGCGGCGAGGTAATCGGCGCGGCGGTTCTGGTACTTGAGGTAGTAGGCGTGCTCCCACACGTCGACGCCCAGGATGGCCTTGCGGCCGTCCATCAGCGGGTTGTCCTGGTTCGGCGTGCTCATGATCTCGAGGCTGCTGCCCGTGTCGACCAGCCAGGCCCAGCCGCTGCCGAAGCGGCTCATCCCGGCGGCCGCGAACTTTTCCTTGAACGCATCAAACGACCCGAAGCTGGCGGTGATGGCCTCGCCCAGGGCGCCGGTCGGCGCGCCGCCCGCATTCGGGGCCATGAGGTTCCAGAAGAACGTGTGGTTCCAGTGACCGCCCCCGTTGTTGCGCACGGCGGTGCGGATATCCTCGGGCACCGTCGCCAGGTTCCGCAGCAGGTCGTCAAGGCGGTGCCCGTGGAGGGCGGGGTGCTTGTCGAGCGCCGCGTTGAGGTTGGTGACGTACGCCTGATGATGCTTGCCGTGGTGAATCTGCATCGTCTGCGTGTCGATGTGCGGTTCGAGCGCCGCGTAGTCGTAGGGCAGGGGGGCGAGCGAATGAGCCATGTCGGTTGAATCCTCCAGCAATGATGGATGTGACGCCTGATGATGAAGACGCTGTCAGCCGGGGCCCCGGTGCACCGGCCGGGGCTAGGCCCCGACGGCCTGGGGCGTGCGGATGACGTTGTAGAGCGTGTCGCGCTCGACCGGCTCCCGGCCCGCGTCGCGGATGAGCTGCTCGATGTCGCGCGTCGACAGCACGGACGGGGTCTTCGACCCGGCCATGTGATAGATCGTTTCTTCCTGCACGGTGCCGTCGAGGTCGTCGGCCCCGAACCAGAGGGCGGTCTGCGCGACGTCGACGCCGCACGACACCCAGTAGGCCTTGATGTGCGCGATGTTGTCGAGCAGCAGCCGCGAGACGGCCAGCACGCGCAGCGTCTCGACGGCCGAGGGCGCGGGCAGCTTGCGCATCTGGTTGTTGTCCGGGTGGAAGGCCAGGGGAATGAAGGCCTGGAAGCCGCGTGTCTCGTCCTGCAGCGCGCGAAGCCGTAGCAGGTGATCGACCCGCTCCTCCATCGTCTCGATGTGACCGTACAGCATCGTGCAGGTGCTGGCCATGCCCATCTGGTGTGCCGTGCGGTGCACTGAGATGTAGCGGTCGGCATCGCACTTGTCCGAGGAAATTTTCTGACGCACGCGGGGGGCGAAGATCTCGGCGCCGCCCCCGGTGAGCGAGTCGAGCCCGGCCGCGCGCAGCTCTTCGAGTAGCTGGCGGTCGGACTTTCCGTATTTCTCGGCGAAGAACGCAATCTCGATGGCCGTGAAGCACTTGAGATGAATGGATGGCCTGATGCGCTTGAGGCCGGTCAGCAATTCGGTGTAATAGCTGAACGGCAGGTCGGGATGCAGGCCGTTGACCATGTGCACTTCGGTCAGCGGCTGGTCGTCGCGCTTGCGCAGCTGCGCGAACATCTGCTCATGCGTCAGCGTGCGGGCGCCGGGCGCCCCTTCCTGCAGGCGTGCAAAGGCGCAGAAGAGGCACGACGCCTCGCAGACGTTCGTGGCCTCGATGCGGAGGTTGTAGTTGAAGTAGGTGCGGTGACCGTTAATGCGCTCGCGGGCCTGATTGGCGAGCCAGCCCACCGCAAACAGATCGGGCGCCTCGAACAGCCTGACGCCGTCTTCAAATGACAGGCGCCCGCCCGCGTCGACCTTGCGGGCGATGTCGTCAAGCCCTGCCTGGTGCACGCGGGCAATCATCGACAGGCTCCCTAGCGAATCCCCCACACCTGCACGCGCAGGGTGCGCGCGCGCGGGCCGTCGAGCTCGGCCGCCAGCACGCGCTGCCACTGGCCCAATACCACCTCGCCGCCGCTGATCTGAAGCGTCAGCGAGTGCCCCAGCAGCGTCGCCCGCAGGTGCGAGTCGGCGTTCATGCGGTCGCAGTCGGAGTGGTCGGGGTCGTTGTGCATGTAATAGCGATCGCGAGCGACCATCTCTTCCAGGAACTTCTTGATGTCGACCAGCAGGGCCTTCTGGAATTCGTTGATGAACACCGCGCAGGTGGTGTGCATCGACCAGATGGTGATCATCCCTTCCTTGATACCGAAGGGGCGGACAAAGGCCATCAGACGCTCGGTCAGATCGACCAGCTCAATGCGCTCGTCGGTATCGATGACCAGGTTTTCCGAGTGAATGACAAGGCCGCCAGCCGTCGCCGTGGACACCTGCTGCACGGGAGTCTCGCGAACGGTCACGGTCGAACTCTTGCTCATGCGTTCCTCATTAAAGTCGACCCGCCGCTGCCGCGGGCCCGCCGAAAAAAGTACCAACCTCGTATTATACTCGCAAACGCCCGCCGGACTCACGCGCGGCGCCTCCACCAGCCCCCCCACGACCGGGCCCACGCACCCGCGATCGCGCATGCTACAATCCGCCCCGACACACGACGCGTTCCCGGCGGTCAGGGAAGATGGGTGCAACTCCCACACGGTCCCGCCACTGTAAGCGGGGAGCGCGTGCCTGCCAGTGAACGTTCCCCTCCGGGAACGCTCCGTCACTGTCGCCTCGGCGATGGGAAGACGCCGGGCGCGCGCCTCGATCCGCAAGTCAGGAGACCTTCCGCCATTCGGAAAACGTCCTTCGGCCCGCCTGCCACTCCCGGCAGCGGGCAACCGGCGCGGGTCACGCCGGGGGAGGCCTCAGATGCTCTGCCAGTGCTATGCGGGCCGCAGTCCATCCACTCACAGACGGCGGATGGCATCAGCGGTCGGCGTTTTTTTCGTCCTCGCCTCAATCGCCCGGGCCTCTGCCCAGCCCGTGCCTGTCATCCGCGGACATGTCGTTGACCCGGACCACCAACCGGTTGTCCGGGCCACCATCCAGGTGGACCGCGGCTCCCGCGGACCAACAACCGTCCTTTCAGACGCTCAGGGCCGCTTCGAGGTACCCAATCCCGGGGCCGCCCCGGTCACGCTGCGGGCCAGTGCGCCAGGACTGGTGGCCGCGCCGGTCGACGTGCCGGCGGGCACTGACGTCCCACTCACGCTGGTCCTCGCCCTGACCGCCGTCGATGAACGGGTCGTGGTCACCGCGAGCCAGACCGGCCAGACGCTGTCGGCACTGGCCGACAGCGTCACGGTCATTGACCGGGCCGACCTCGAGTCGCGCCAGCAGTTCGGTCTCGCTCAGTCCCTGCGCTCGGTGCCGGGCCTGACCCTGCAGCAGGCGGGCGGGCCGGGGGCACAGACCTCGCTCTTCCTCCGTGGGGGCGAGTCAGACTTCACACTGCTGCTCATCGACGGCGTCCGCGCCAACAGCCTTGGCGGCGGCCTCGACCTGTCGCAGATACCGCTGGCCGATGTCGACCGCATCGAAGTGATACGCGGTCCCCAGAGCGCGCTGCACGGGGGCGATGCGGTCGCCGGCGTCATTCAGGTGATCACGCGCACCGGGGGTCCCCCGACCGTCCAGGCGACGGCCGAGGGCGGCAGTCGGCAGCTGCGGCGCGGAGCCGTGTCGACGACGGGTGAATACGGGCGGGTCTTCTGGCAGGCCGGTGCTGACGGATTCTCCGAGGCCGGCTTCACCGGCCCTGCCCCCGACGGCACGGCGGTGTCGAACGATGACGCCCGCCTCTGGCAGGCTGCCTCCACGCTGGGCTGGCGCACCACGGGTGGGCTGGATGTGCGCGGCACCTGGCGCCTCGTCGATACCGACCGGGGCGTGCCGGGCCCCGCCGGCAGCGATCCCGCACAGCGCTTCGCGTCGGTCGATCGTACCAGTCGCAACCTAACACGACGCCAGACCGGCGCCGCGCGTCTCTCGCATCCGTGGTTTAGCCGCGACAGTCGTGTTCGGCAACGCACCGATGTCGACCTCTCCGAGTTCACGCTGGCCTCAGCGGGCGGCACCTTTCCCTCAGAGGGCTATACCCGTCGACGGCACGTCCGCACGCAGACCGACGTGGCCGCCAGCAGCGCAGCGGGGCTCAGCGCCGGCGCCGACTGGATGCACGAGGAAGGCGGCAGTACCTTCATCACGGCCAGCGGGCAGGCCATGCCCGTCGCCCGGCAGCAACTGGGCCTCTTTGCCGAGTCGCGCCTGCCCTTGCATCCCCGTCTGACGATGGTGGCCGGCGCGAGGGCCGAGCGCATCGCGCGCGACCCGCTGCCGGGTGACCCGCTGGGCTGGACGCCGCGCCCCGCCTTTCTCCGCGACCTGCGCTGGTCCTTCAATCCGAAAGTCACCGCGCAGTGGCTGGTCGCCGGCAGCGGCGCGGGCCGCACCACCCGGCTACACGCCGCCGCAGGTGCCGGCATCCGGCCGCCAGACGCGTTTGAAATGGCATTCACCGACAACGATGGCCTGCGTCCCGAGCGCAGCCGCAGTATTGACGTCGGCCTGGCGCAGACGCTGTCCGACGGACGCGTGCACCTCGACGCCACGGCGTTCTTCAACACGTTCGACGACCTCATCATCGCCGTCGGCCGGTCGTTCACCGGGGTCAGCCGGTGGCGCACCGACAACATCGCCAATGCACGCGCCCGGGGCCTGGAACTGACCGGTGCGTGGCGTCCATCGCGGATGTGGTCGCTGCAGGGCCACTACACATTTACGGCATCGGCCGTGCTGGCCGTCGATGGCACCGCCAGCGCCCCGGCTCCGTATACGGTCGGCGAACGCCTGCTGCGACGTCCGACGCACCAGGGCGGGCTTGATGCGCAGTTCACTCGCGGTCGACTGAGCGCCTTTGGCCAGTGGCAGTGGCGGGGCCAGACCCTCGATGCCGAACCGTTCTGGGGTCCCTCCGGTGGTCTCTACGCCAATCCGGCCTATGCCCTCGTGAATGCCGGTGTCGCGGTCACGGTGCGCGGGCGCCTCGCGGTCACGGGCCGCGTGATGAACCTGGGCAATGCCCGCTACGAGGAAGTGCTCGGCTATCCCTCACCGGGCCGCATCATCACGCTGGGGTTGCGCATTGCTGCAGGCCGCTGACGTCTCGTTCCGCTATCGCCCCGGGGCGCCGCTGGTGCTCGAGGGCATCTCGCTCGAAGTGCGGCCGGGCGAGGTCGTCGGCCTGCTCGGACCGAACGGTTCGGGGAAGACCTCGCTGCTGCGTCTGCTGAGCGGGGTGCGCACGCCGACAGCCGGGGTAGTGCGCCTCGACGGTCAGGTGATGAGCGACCTGTCGCGGCGGGCGGTGGCACGGAAGGTCGCCGTGGTACCGCAGGGTGTCGACCTGGCGTTCGACTACACCGCGCTCGACCTCGTGCTGATGGGCCGGCATCCGCACCTCGGGCTGTTCACGGTCGAAGGTCCGGCTGATTATGCGCACGCCCGCGCCGCCCTGGCGGCCACCGGCACATCGGCGCTGGAAGATCGTCTGTTCCGCACCCTCAGCGGCGGCGAACAGCAGCGGGTCATCATTGCCGCCGCGCTGGCGCAGCAGCCGCAGGTGCTGCTGCTCGACGAGCCCACCACCGCGCTCGATCTCGGCGCACAGCTCCACCTCGCCGCGCTGCTGCTTCGTCTGAATAAAGAACACGGGGTGACGCTGGTCATTTCCACGCACGACCTGCATCTGGCTGCGTCGGTGTGCCACCGCCTCGTGCTGCTGCGGCAGGGGCGCATCATCGGCAGCGGCCCGGTACGCGAGATGCTCACGCCCGGGCACCTTCGGGCCGTCTTCGATGTCGATGCCACCGTGCTGCCGAACGACGCCGCCGGCGCCCTGACCATCATTCCCACCGGACGGCACGCGTCATGATGGTGCGGCAGCGGCTGCCCCTCGTGCTGGCTGTCAGCAGCCTCGCCACCCTGGCCACGATCGTGTGGGCACCGACGGTCGGCAGCACGCCGATCAGCCTCGCGCGTGTGTTTGATCCGGCCATTGACTGGGCCTCGAACGTCGATGCGCAGATCTTTTTCGTCGCCCGCCTGCCCCGTGTGCTCGCCGGGGCCCTTGTGGGCGCCGCACTGGCCGCCGCAGGTGTGGTGCTGCAGGCGCTGCTGCGCAATCCCCTCGCCACGCCGTTCACGCTCGGCGTGTCGTCGGGTGCCGCGCTCGGCGCGATGCTCGCCACGGCCTTCCACCTCGAAGCCACGCTGCTGGGTATCTCGGCGGTGCCCCTCGCTAGCTTTACCGGCGCGATGCTCGCCACGGCCATCGTGTACGGACTCGCCGCCTCGCAGCGCCGGGGGCTGTCGACCAACGTGCTGCTGCTGGCCGGCGTCACCCTGAATGCCTTCTTTTCGGCCCTCATTCTGTTCGTGCAGTACTTCGCCGACATGACCGATGCCCTGCGCGCCGTGCGCTGGCTGATGGGCGATCTCGACGTGGGCACCCTCGCCCCACTCGCCGGCGCGCTGCCGCTGCTGCTGCTGGCGGCGGCAGCTATGGCCGTGCTGCCGCGCGCCCTCAACCTGCTGACCATGGGCGACGAGGTCGCGGCGTCACGCGGTGTCGACGTGCACCGCGCACAGCGCCTCGCCTTCCTCAGCGCCTCGCTCGCCACCGGCGCGGCCGTGTCGCTCGGCGGTCCGGTCGGATTTATCGGCATCATCGTGCCGCACCTCGTGCGCCTGATCGTGGGGGCCGATCACCGCCTCGTGCTCCCGGCCTCCACGCTGCTCGGTGCCGCGTTTCTCGTGCTCTGTGACGTCGTGGCGCGCACGCTGCTGGCCCCGGTGGAAGTGCCGGTAGGCATCATCACGGCCGTCATCGGCGGGCCGTTCTTCCTCTGGCTGCTGGTGAGGCACGCATGACGATGGCGACGACACGGCGCCGCACGCAGGGTCTAGCGCTGATGCTGGCCGTGCTGTTGAGCGCCACATCCCTCGTGGCGCAGGCCCCGCAGCGCATCATTTCGCTGGTGCCGAATCTGACGGAATCGCTGTTCTCGATGGGCGCAGGGCCGCAGGTGGTGGCCGTCAGCAGCTTCGACCGCGAGCCTGAGGCCGTGCGCACACTGCCTCGGGTCGGTGCGCTGCTTGATCCCGACGTCGAGCGCATTCTGTCGCTGCGCCCCGATCTGGTCATCACCTACGGATCGCAGGTGGAGCTCAAGGCGCAACTGGCACGCACCGGCATCGCCGCCTTCGATTATCGGCACGGCGGACTCACCGATGCGCTCACCACCCTGCGCGCCCTCGGGGTGCGCACCGGCCATGCCCGTGAGGCCGAGGCGCTGGCACGACGACTGGAACAGCAGATCGCCGCCACACGCGCACGCGTCGCCGGCCGTCCCCGCCCCCGCACGCTCCTCGTGTTTGGCCGGGAACCAGGCAGTCTCAGGAACATCTATGCCGTCGGAGGCACCGGATTCCTGCACGATATGCTCGAGGCCGCCGGCGGTCGTAATGTGCTGGCCGACGTGACACAGGAATCGGTGCAGGTCACCACCGAAACCATTCTGGCCAGAGCCCCCGAGGTCATTCTCGAGATTCGCGGAGGCACTGACCCGTCGCGTGCCGATGCACGCCCCGACACGTCACCCTGGCAGGCGCTCGCTTCCGTGCCCGCCGTGAAGCAAGGCCGCCTCGTCGTGCTGTCGGGGTCATGGCTGACCGTGCCGGGGCCGCGCGTGGGTGACGCCATCGCTCGCTTCTCGACGGCCCTCCATCCCTGATCACCGCATGCCCTATCCACAGCGCGTCGTCTGCCTCACGGAAGAGACCACCGAAACCCTGTATCTGCTGGGGGAAGGCGACCGCATCGTCGGTGTGAGTGGCTATACCGTGCGACCGCCCGAGGCCAGGCAGAAGCCCAAAGTGTCGTCGTTCCTGCACGCGCGCTACGAGAAGATCGAGGCCCTGCAACCCGATCTGATTCTGGCGTTCTCGGATCTGCAGGCCGACATCACCACGACGCTCGTCAAACGCGGGTATCCGGTCTTCACATTCAACCAGCGATCGGTCGCCGACATTTTCCAGATGATTCGCGTGCTGGCCGGCATCGTCGGTGCCGCTCAGCGGGGTGAGGCGCTGGTGGCGCAGCTCAGCGCCGGGCTCGAGCAGATTCGCATGCAGGCGCGTGCATTTCCCAGACGGCCCCGGGTGTTCTTCGAGGAATGGGACGAGCCGCTCATCTCCGGCATCCGCTGGGTCGAAGAGCTGGTCGAGATTGCCGGTGGTGAGCCGGTCTTTCCTGATCGGCGTCGGGCATCACTCGCCCGCGACCGTATTGTGACGAGCGACGAGGTCATCGGCGCACAGCCCGAGGTGATTCTCGGGTCGTGGTGCGGCAAGCCCTTCCGGCCCGAACGCGTGAAGGCACGGCCCGGATGGGACACGATTCCCGCCGTGCGCCATGGGCACCTCTATGAGGTGAAATCGGCCTTCATCCTGCAGCCGGGCCCCGCCGCGCTCACCGAAGGCGTGGCGCGAGTGCATCGGTGTCTGCGTCAGACCCTGGGCCTGCCGCCCGAGGCCCTCCAGACCACCGGGTCCCCGAATGCGTCATACTGAGCGCATGCGGTGCGAGCTGCTGAACCTCGCGATGCTGCTGATCCTGGCCGTTCCCGGCTGGGCCCAGTTGACGGCGCCCGCAGGGGCTACGGGCGCGAGCACTCCCGACGCGCAGGACGCACCGGTCGTGCCGCTCGACCCTGACCGCCTTGGGGTGTCGATGGCGAGAATCCGTCGAGGCTTGCGTATTTCCGAGGCTCGCGAGCAGCAGAACGCCAGCGGTCTGAAGCTGCAGTTTCAGGTGCAGGTGTTCGGGGCGGCACCCCGCATCGATATCATGCGGGGGTTCGACATCCGCAAGGGCGCGCCGACGCCATTCGGGGCCCCGACACACAGCGACTTCATTTCCCAGTGGACGCCGATCGCCTATCGCTCTCCGCCCGCGCCGCTGTCGAGTCTGGCGGGCTGGGCCCTCTTCAAGGTTGTCCAGCGCAGCGAAAAGTCGCGATGCGAGCAGGAGATTGCCGACTATCGCGCGGCCGTGATGGCCGGGCAATCGGTGGCGGCTCCGCGCTGCTCGCAGTAGGCGAGCCGTCGCGCGGAACCGTCACCCCTCGTGTCAGCCGCGCGCGCCTCAGCGCGCCGTGAGTCCTTCCTTCAGAAACGCCAGCAGCGGCGGATAGGTGCGACCCGGATCTTCCAGATGCGGCACGTGTCCGAGGCCGGGCAGCAGCAGCAGGCGACCGTTGCCATTGGGCACGGTATCGGCGATGTGCTTCATCCGGCCCTGGAACACCGAGACCGGTCCGGCCAGGCTGTCTTCGGCCCCGCCGAACGCCAGCGTCGGCGCCTTGATGTTGGCCCAGTCGTTGACGACCGGATCGAGATACGTAATCTGGCTGATGAGCGACTGCACCATCGCATAGCGCGGCCAGTCGGCACTGAGCGTCCACGAGTAGCGCACGCGGGCCCACCGCTCGAAGTCGGCATTCCAGGCCTCGGGCCGGTGCGACACATAGCGGAACAGTCCGGCTCGCACCGTCTGGTAGGTCGAGGCAAGATTGCGCGGATACGATTCGTCCACCGGCGTCCACGGGCGGTCGAACCGTCCGTCCGTGAGACCAATCGGGTTGTAGATCACCACACGCTCGGTGCGCTGGGGATACTGCGTCGCAAAGCGCGCCGCGAGCATGCCGCCCATCGAGTGGCCCACCACCATCACCTTCTCGATCTTCAGGTGATCGAGAATGCGGCGCGTGTTGTATGCCATGTCATGGAAGTTGTAGGGGATGATCGGCTTCGACGATCGGCCGAAACCAATCTGGTCGACGATGATGACGCGGAAGCCTTCCTTGCGGATGGCCTCGGCCGGGCCGCCGAAGTAGAAGCCGGCGAAGTTCATGCCGTGGAACAGCACCACGGTGTGCCCGTTCGGCGTGCCGATGGGGGCGACATCCATGTAGGCGATGCGCACCGCCTGCCCATAGGTGGTGAAGTCGAGATACGACGACGGGTAGGGATACGGCACGTCCTCGGATGTGATGCTCCCCGGACGCACATCCGTCGGGGTCGGGGGCTGGGCCGGTGCCGACTGTGCGTGGGCGGCAGACACTGCCAGTCCCAGCAGCAGCAGATGCATCGTGGTGCAGATGGCTCGTCTCATCATCAGCGTCCTCAGGAGGGCGACCGGCCGCAGCACGGTGCCCAGGAAACAAATCAGGCCAGAAACAGTGGCAACGTCGGATCGGCGGCGGGGAACACGCCTTCGGCCTCGGCCCACTGCACGAGACGATACACCGCCTGCGTATCGAGTGCACGGGTGTAGTCATTCACATACAGCGCAATGTGCCGGCGGGTCACGTCAGGGTCCATCTCCTGGGCATGCGCCGCCACATAGGCCGCACTCGCCTCGGGCTGTGCGAAGGCATAGTCGACACTGGCCCGCAGGGCGGCATCGACGCGCGGGCCCCACGTGTCCGCCAGGTCGCGCCTGATGGCGATTGCGGCCAGCGGCAGGGGGCACTGGTGCGTGGTCTCCCAGACGCGGCCCAGGTCTGCGATCAGCGTCAGGCCGCGCGCCTCGTAGGTGAAGCGCCCCTCGTGAATCAGCACGCCGCAGTCGACGTCGCCCGACAGCACCGCGTCTTCGATGCGGTCGAACCGCATCGGCACCGTCTCAAACCGCCCGAGCAGGCGCAGCAGGAGGGCCGCGGTCGTGCGCTCGCCCGGTATGGCCACGCGTCCGCCGACCGCGCACTTCGTGCGTGCGACGACGATGGGCCCGACGCCGAACCCGGCGGCACCACCCGCCCGCAGCAGCACATAGTGTTGTCGCACGCGACCATACGCGGCCATCGACACTTTGGTGATGTCGGCCTCGCCGCGCTCGGCCCGCAGGTTGAGGGCTTCGATGTCGTCGAGCTGCGGCTGCACGCGCACGCCGGGCACGAGGCCGTGCACGAGCGCGTGAAACGCGAACGTGTCGTTCGGGCAGGGCGAAAACGCAAACGTCAGCGCGTCGTCAGCCACGCGGCTAGAGCTTTCTGCGCAGCGAGCGCCGCGTCGTGAATGCGCCACTCGCGCGGGTTGCGCGTGGTCACCATGTTGCTGATGCCGCGCACCTGTCCCACGGGCACACCGTGCAGCAGGCCCACGTGCGCCACGGCTGCGCCTTCCATGTTCTCGACGGCGCCGCCAGAGCGGGCCTCGATGCTTCGCGCATCGGCATCGGTGCCGGTGCAGGTCGACACGGTGACATGGGGCACGCAGGCCGGCAGTGGAAACACCTGCAGGGGCAGGCGGTTGAAGTACGCCGGCGGACCGGCGATCACGGGGAAGCCCAGGGCCTCCATGTCGAGAAAGCCGCCCGGGCTCTGCGCACCCAGATCGCCGTAGCACTCGCTCGACGCGCAGACCACATCGCCCACCGTCAGGCCCGACGAGGGATACGCCCCGGCGATGCCGCACACCACCACCGCATCGGGGCGGCGCGTTATGATGGCCTGCGTCACGGCATGTGCGGCGTTGACGGGGCCAACGCCGGTAACGGCATAGTCGAGCGACTCGCCGGCGGGCAACTCGGCGCGCAGCCACGCACTCTCGAGCGGCGTGGCCGTGCAGACCAGCACGCGCATGGCGGCTAGAACATCCCCAGCTGCAGCTTTGCCGCGTCGGACATGCGGTCTTTGGTCCAGGGCGGATCCCACACCACCTCGACCCGCGCCGAGGTGACGCCGGGCACGCGAGAGGCCTTCTCGCGCACTTCGACGGGCAGGGTCTGCGCCGCCGGGCACGCCGGGGCCGTCAGCGTCATGCGCACCCCGACCCGCGACTCGGCATCGACGATGACGTCGTAGATGAGACCGAGTTCGTAGATGTTCACCGGAATCTCCGGATCGAACACGGTCTTGATCGCCTCAATCACGAGTGGGCGCAGCGCCTCGGTGCGCTCGACGGATGGCACGAGGTCGCTGACCGGCTCGGTGGCGGCCGGGGCCGTCGTTGCGGATTCGGCCGGTGCGGGTGCGCCCCCGTGAGGGTGGGGCACCGACGGGGGTGGCATTGTGCCCGGAGGCATCATCGGCAGCATGCGCAAGCGGCTCCTTACTCGGTCGAGACTGGGGTCGAGGGCGTCTCGGCCACGGCGGCTTTCAGTGTGTGCCAGGCCAGGCCGGCGCACTTCACACGGGTCGGAAACTCACGCACGCCCGACAGCACGCTGAGCTTGCCGAGCTCGGGCAGCGGTGAGCCCGGCGGCGAGGTGATCATGTGATGAAACTGGTCGAACAGTGCCCGTGCCTCATCGACCGTTCTGCCCTTGACCGCCTCGGTCATCAGCGAGGCCGACGCCTTCGAGATGGCGCAGCCCGAGCCCTGGAAGGCCACATCGGTGATGCGGCCGTCAGCCACGGTGACATACAGCGTCAGGCGGTCGCCGCAGAGCGGATTGTAGCCCTCCTGCGCACGCGTCGCCGGGTCGATCACGCGGAAATTCCGCGGCCGTCGGTTGTGGTCGAGAATGACTTCCTGATAGAGCTCGCTGAGGTCTGACATTAGAGCAGCACCTTTCGTGCGTGGTGCAGAGCGGCCACCAGCGCGTCAATGTCTTCGCGGGTGTTGTACATGGCCAGCGAGGCCCGCGCCGTGCCTGGAATGCCCAGCCGATCCATGACCGGCTGCGCACAGTGGTGTCCGGTGCGGATGGCCACGCCCGACAGATCGACGATGGTCCCGATGTCGTGGGGATGGATGCCGTCGATCACAAACGAGAGGATACTCGCCTTGTGCGCCGCCGTGCCGATGAGGCGCAGCCCGGGCACCTGCTGCAGGGCCTCGGTGCCATAGGCCAGCAGGGCCGACTCGTGCGCCTGCACGCGGTCGAGGCCGACGCCAGTGAGAAACCCGACAGCCACACCCAGCACAATCGCCGCCGAGATGTCCGGGGTGCCGGCCTCGAACTTGTACGGCAGCACATTCCATGTGCTCCGCTCGAAGGTGACCGACGCAATCATGTCGCCGCCCCCCTGCCAGGGCGGCATCACCTCGAGCAGCGCGGCGCGGCCATAAAGCACGCCGATGCCGGTCGGGCCATACACCTTGTGCCCCGTCATCACGAAGAAGTCGCAGTCGAGGGCCTGCACGTCGATGGGCATGTGGTAGGCCGCCTGTGATCCGTCGACCAGCACACAGGCCCCGACGCTGCGCGCCATGGCCACGAGGTCGGCCAGGGGTGTCACGGTACCGAGGGCATTCGACAGCGCGGTCACCGCCAGCATGCGCGTGCGCGGCCCCATGAGGCGCCGCGCGGCGTCGAGGTCGAGCTCGCCGGCGTCCGACATCGGAATCACGCGCAGCGTAGCCCCGGTCGCCTCGCACAGCAGCTGCCACGGAACGATGTTCGAGTGATGCTCGATGGCCGAGATGACAATCTCGTCACCGGCCGACACTGTGGCCCGTCCCCAGGCCTGCGCCACGAGGTTGATGCTCTCGGTGGCGTTGCGCGTGAAGATGATTTCCGAGGGCGATGCCGCTCCCAGAAACCTGGCGATCGTCGCGCGCGCCTGATCAAACTGGTCGCTGGCGCGCCCGCTCAGGTAGTGCACGCCCCGGTGCACGTTGGCGTTGCTCGTGGCGTAATAGTCGACCAGCGCGTCGATGACCACGCGGGGCTTCTGCGTGGTCGCCGCGTTGTCGAGGTACACGAGCGGCTTGCCGTGCACCGACGTGCCCAGGATGGGAAACTGCGCCCGAAGCGCCCCGACTTCGAACGCCGTGGATGGGGTCATTCCTGATCGACCGTCGCACCGGCGGCGGGTACCGCTCCGGCCTGGGTGTGTTCCGCAAGGTCGCGCTCGAGCTGGCGGAACAGTTCGCGTTCGAGCTGCTGGCGCAGCCCCGGCACGCTGATGCGCCCGAGCACCTCGCCCGCGTAGGCGTGAATCAGCAGGTCGCGCGCCGCCTGCTCGGTGAGACCGCGTGCCCGCAGATAGAACAGCGCCTCGTCATCGAGCTGGCCCACCGCCGCCCCGTGCGTGCACTTCACATCGTCGGCGAAGATTTCCAGCTGTGGGTTCGAGTTGATGGTAGCGTCGTTCGAGAGCAGCAGCGCGCGGTTCGTCTGCTTGGCGTCGGTCTTCTGTGCGTCGAGCCGCACGATGATGCGGCCGTTGAACACCGCGCGGGCCTTGCCGTCGAGAATGCCCTTGTAGAGCTCGTGGCTCGTGCAGTGCGGCGTGGCGTGATCGATGGTGGTGTGGTTGTCGACCAGACCGCTGCCGTCGACGAGATAGACCCCGTCGAAGTCGACATGCGCGCCCTCGCCGGCCAGCAGCGCCGACGCGTCGTTGCGCACGATGCGTCCGCCCAGCGTGACGGTGCGCAGGCGGAAGGTGCCCTGCCGCGCCACACTGACGTGCAGGTTCGAGGTCAGAAACGCCCCCTCGGTGCCGCGCTGGTCGAGGACGCACTCTATGTGGGCCTGCTCGCCGATGACGGCCTCGGTGACGAGGTTTGTATAGTGCGCCTCACCGGCGGAGGTCAGCAGGGTCAGGCTCACGGTGGCCTGACTCGCCTCGCCCGCCACCAGCAATACTCGGGGATGCACCATCGTCTTGCCGGTGCCCCCGGTGATGACCACGATGTGAATCGGCGTGTCGATGACCGCGCCCTTGCGGATCGCGATGAGCGCACCGTCCTCGAGGAAGGCCGTGTTGAGGGCGGCGAACGGATGCGCGTCCATCGGCGCTTCGCCCAGATGGCTGCACTCGGGAGCCCCCTGCGCCAGTGCCGTGGCCAGACTGCCGACCTTGAGTCCGGTCGGCACGGCAGAGAGGTCGGACAGTTCAGGGGCAAACCGTCCGTTCAGCAGCACCAGGCGCACCGCGCCCGGGAGCGCGACCCGCTGCACGAGTGGCATCGGATTGGTCGGCACGCCGTCGCCCAGGCGGAACGGCGTCGAGGTCAGCGCCTGTACATTGGTGAAGCGCCAGGCCTCGTCGCGCGTCGAGGGAAATCCCATCGACTGGAAGCGGGCGAGCCCCTGCTCGCGCAGCGTCCGGACGCGCGCGGGCGCGGCATCGCCGCGTCCACGCAGAAAGCGGTCGAGCTCGGCCAAATACGGCGCTTGTCGCTCGTCGAGAGTCGCGGTGCTCACGCGCGTGCCTCCCCCGCCTCGATCCAGCCGTAGCCCTTCTCTTCCAGTTCGAGCGCCAGTTCGCAGCCGCCAGATCGCACCACGCAACCCTCGCTCAGTACGTGCACAAAGTCGGGAACGATGTAATTGAGCAGCCGCTGATAGTGGGTCACCACGATGAACGACCGGTCCTCGCGGCGCAGAGTGTTGACACCGTGCGAGACAATGCGCAGCGCATCGATGTCGAGGCCCGAGTCGGTTTCGTCGAGGATGCCCAGCGTGGGCTCGAGCACGGCCATGTGGAAAATCTCGTTGCGCTTCTTCTCGCCGCCCGAGAAGCCCTCGTTGACCGAACGCTGCAGCATCGAGTCGTCCATCTCGAGCAACCGCGCCTTCTCCTTGACCACCGCCATGAAGTCGATGGCGTCGAGATCGTCGAGGCCACGCTCCTTGCGCACGGCGTTGAGGGCCGCCTTCAGAAAATAGGCGTTGTTGACGCCGGGAATCTCGACCGGATACTGGAACGCCATGAACACGCCCTTGCGCGCGCGCTCGTCTGGGTCCATGTCGAGCAGGTCTTCGCCGTTGAAGAGCACGCGGCCGCTGGTGACCGCATACCCGGGATGGCCCGACAGGGCACGTGCCAGCGTGCTCTTGCCCGATCCGTTGGGGCCCATGATGGCGTGCACTTCCCCCGGCTGGATGTCGAGGGACACCCCCTTGAGGATGTGCTTGCCTTCGGCGGTGACGTGGAGGTCGTGGATGCTCAGTAGCGACATGACGTGATGATTCCTGAAGAATGCGGCGGCGCGGTTAACCGACAGAGCCCTCGAGCGAAATGCCCAGCAGCTTCTGGGCCTCGACGGCGAATTCCATGGGGAGCTCGCGGAATACTTCCTTGCAGAAGCCAGACACGATCATGCTGATGGCGTCTTCCTTCGAGATACCCCGCTGCTCGCAGTAGAAAATCTGGTCCTCGCCGACCTTCGACGTTGACGCCTCGTGCTCGACCTTCGCCGACGTGTTCTTGATTTCGAGGTATGGGAACGTGTGCGCCCCGCAGCGGTCGCCGATGAGCAGCGAGTCGCACTGCGAATAGTTGCGGGCGTTGGTCGCGTGCTTGCCGATCTTGACGGCACCGCGATAGGTGTTCTGACCCTGACCGGCCGAAATGCCCTTGGACACGATGGTGCTGCGCGTGTTGCGGCCCAGGTGAATCATCTTCGTGCCGGTGTCGGCCTGCTGGCGGTTGTTGGTCACGGCCACCGAGTAGAACTCGCCGACCGAGTCGTCGCCCTGCAGGATGCAGCTCGGGTACTTCCACGTGACGGCTGATCCGGTCTCGACCTGCGTCCAGGTGATCTTGCTCGCCACACCGCGGCAGTGACCGCGCTTGGTCACAAAGTTGTAGATGCCGCCGACGCCGTGCTTGTCGCCGGGGTACCAGTTCTGCACCGTCGAGTATTTGATGGTCGCCCGGTCGAGCGCCACCAGCTCGACCACCGCGGCATGCAGCTGGTTCTCGTCACGCTTGGGCGCGGTGCATCCTTCCAGATAGCTGACCGAGGCGCCGTCCTCGCAGATGATGAGCGTGCGCTCGAACTGGCCCGTCTCTTTCGCGTTGATGCGGAAGTAGGTCGACAGTTCCATCGGGCACGTCACGCCCTTCGGCACGAACACAAAGCTGCCGTCGCTGAAGACCGCCGAGTTGAGCGCGGCGAAGAAATTGTCGGTGTGCGGAACCACCGACCCGAGATACTGCCGCACCAGCTCGGGGTGATCCTTCACGGCTTCCGAGAACGAGCAGAAGATGATGCCGAGCTCGGCCAGCTTGCTGCGGAAGGTGGTGGCCACCGACACCGAGTCGAACACGGCATCGACCGCCACGCCCGCCAGCATCTGCTGCTCGATGAGCGGAATGCCCAGCTTGTCGAACGTCGCCCTGATTTCCGGATCGACCTCGTCCATGCTGTTCAGCTTCTTCTTCTCCTTGGGCGCGGCATAGTACGAGATGGCCTGATAGTCGACCCGGTCGTACTGGACGTTCTGCCACGCGGGCTCTTCCATCCGCAGCCACGTGCGGAACGCCCGCAGGCGCCACTCGAGCAGCCATTCGGGCTCGTGCTTCTTCGAGGAGATCAGACGGACGATGTCCTCGTTGAGCCCCTTCGGCGCGATGTCCTGCTCGATGTCGGTGACAAAGCCGTACTTGTAGTCGGTGGTGGCAAGCTGTTCGATAACGTCAGTGGAAGTGGACATAAGTCGGATTACGCGGAAAAGGATGACCCGCACCCGCAGGTGCTGGTGGCGTGCGGGTTGCGCAGGGTGAAGGAGGTGGCCATCAGGTTCTGTTCGTCGAAGTCGAGCACCGTGCCGTCGAGCAGGCGCAGGCTGCGCGGGTCGACGAAGACCTGGGCGCCGTCGGCTCCGGTGAACACGTGGTCGGTGTCGCGCGGCGCCGCCTCGAAGGCGAACGTGTAGGCAAAGCCCGAACAGCCACCGGCCTTGATGGCAATGCGGAGGCCGCCCCCCGTCAGATGCTGGCGCGCCAGCTGACGTGCGATGACGCGCGCGGCACTGTCCGTCATGTCGACACGCGGGTTGGTCACAGTCGGTTCGGCAGTCATTTACGCCACCCTCGCCGCACGGCGCACCTGCGCCACCACGGCAGCCACGTGCGCAGCGGCACGGTCAATGTCGTCGGTCGTCGTGCCCCGGCCGAGGCCGAAGCGCAGCGAGGCCTGCGCCTGCGCGGGCGACAGTCCCATCGCCAGCAGCACATGCGAGGGCGTCGCCGTCTGGCACGCCGAACCCGACGAGACAGAAATATCCGACAGCGCCTGCATCAGCGCCTCGCCGTCGGTCTCGGAAAACGTGACGTGCAGGTTGCCCGGCAGCCGGGGCGCGGCCGCGCCGTTGCACCGCACGCCCGGTACCTGCGCCTCGAGCGCATGCCACAGCCGATCGCGCAGCGCCGCCACCCGCGGCGCTTCGGCCTCGAGTTCCGCACGCGCGATGCGGCAGGCCGCCCCGAAACCGACAATGCCGGGAACGTTGAGGGTGCCGCCGCGCAACCCGCGCTCCTGACCGCCGCCGCGCATCGGCGGTGACAGGCGGCGTTCGATGCCGGGCCGCACGTAGAGTGCGCCGACGCCCTTCGGGCCATACACCTTGTGGGCGCTGAACGACGCCAGGTCAACATCGAGCGCCGCGAGGTCGACCGGCATCTTTCCGAGGGCCTGCACGGCATCGGTGTGCACGAGTGCGCCGGCGTCGTGCGCCACGCGTGCGATCTCGGCGAGCGGCTGAATCACACCGACTTCGTTCTGCGCCAGCATCACGCTGACGAGCAGCGTGTCGGGTCCGACGGCGCGGCGCAGCGTGTCGAGCGACAGCCGCCCCTCGGCATCGACCGGCAGCATCACCGTGCGCAGCCCGCGCGCCTCTGCCCGGCGGCAGGCCTCGAGGACCGACGCGTGCTCGGTGGCGACGGTGACCATCGTGCGGCGGGTGTCGGACGCAGCCTCGGTCACCCCGTCGATAGCCAGGAAATTCGCCTCAGTGGCCCCGCCCGTGAAAATCAGGGCGCGGGCCGGCACACCCGCGAGGGCCGCCACATCGCGGCGCGCCGCCTCGACCAGCCGCTGCGCCTCCCATCCGTGACGATGGAGGCGACTGGTGGCATTCCCGAAGGTCTCGGTGAAGCACGGCAGCATCGCCTCAACGACCCGGGGATCGACTGGCGTCGTCGCGTGATGGTCGAGATAGATGCTCATGACGGACGCGACCCCACAAAGGTCAGCCGTGACACGCCGGGCTCGGGCACGGCATCGCCGGCCATTTCCGCTAGGGTCACATCGTTGAGCGTCTGGAAGATGCGGTTGCGGATCTTCCACAGCGGATCGCGAATGCTGCAGGTGCTGTACTGGTCGCACGCATGGTCGTCTGGCGAGCAGGCGGTCACGCTGAAGGGGCCGTCCATGGCCTGCACGATGTCGGCGACGGTGATGGCGTCGGGGGTGCGGGCGAGGCGATAGCCGCCGTGGGTGCCCTGCACCGAGACCAGCAGGTGCTGCCGCACCAGCTGCTGCAGCACTTTGGCCAGCAGGTCGAGCGGAATGCTGTAGGCCTCGGCGATTTCGCGCGCGCTCGCCGCGCCGGCGTCACCCGGACGGGTGGCCAGATGCTTCATTGACATCAGGGCGTAGTCTGATTTTTTCGACAGCCTCAGCATGACGCGTTAAATACGACTCACAATGTCCTAGTTTAGATTCAGGAATCGGACCAGACAAGTCCGATTTCCCCGCCGGGGGGATTCGCGGCGGCTCTTAGGGTGCGGGAGTCACCCGCGTGGACCGGGGCTGTCGGCCCCGGAGGCCAGCGGGATTAGCGGGCAGAGTCAGTACTTGGGCACCGTCGGGTCGACCTCGTCGGCCCAGGCCAGAATGCCGCCGGTCAGATTCCGCACATCCTGAAACCCCTGCAGACGCAGAAACTGCGCGGCCCTGGCGCTGCGAATGCCCGAGCGGCACTGGCACACGACGGGCACGGCCGGGTTGAGCTCGCCGATGCGCTGGGGCAGCTCGCCGAGCGGAATGAGCACCGCCCCCGGCAGGTGGCAGATGTCCCACTCCTGCGGCTCGCGCACATCGACGACGACGAGCGGGGTGCCGGCCGCCATCCAGTCGCGCAGGGCCTTCGGGGTGATGTCAGGCGCCGGCACAGGCGCCCCGGGCGACGCCGTGGCGGGGCCTGAGGCGAGCGCTGCAGGCGACACCCCGCAGAACTGCTCATAGTCGATGAGGGCCGTCACCGTCGGATGGTCGCCGCAGACCGGGCACTCGGGGTCGCGTCTGAGAGTGAGTTCCCGGAACCGCATCCGCAGCGCCTCGAAGACGAGGAAGCGCCCGATGAGCGGCTGTCCGATGCCCAGCAGCAGCTTGATGGTCTCGGTGGCCTGGATGGTGCCGATGATGCCCGGCAGCACGCCCAGCACCCCGGCCTCGGCGCAGCTGGGCACCAGCCCGGGCGGCGGGGGCTCGGGGTAGAGGCACCGGTAGCACGGCCCGCCCTCAACCCCGAATACCGAGGCCTGTCCCTCGAAGCGGAAGATGCTGCCGAAGGCGTTGGGCTTGCGCAGCAGCACGCACGCGTCGTTCACGAGATAGCGCGTCGGAAAGTTGTCGGTGCCGTCGAGAATGACGTCATAGCCGCGCATGAGGTCGAGTGCGTTGGCCGAGGTCAGCGCCGTGTGGTGCGGTTCGACGTGCACATGCGGGTTGATCGCGTGCAGCCGATCGATGGCCGATGCGAGCTTGGCACGGCCGACGTCACCCGTGCCGTGCAGCAGCTGGCGCTGCAGGTTGCTGAGGTCGACGACATCGAAATCAACTAGGCCCAGCGTGCCCACACCCGCGGCCGCCAGATACATCGCCGCCGGCGACCCCAGGCCACCCGCACCCACGCAGAGCACACGCGCCTGCTTGAGGCGCCGCTGTCCCTCGACGCCCACTTCCGGAAGGATGAGGTGGCGACTGTAGCGCCGCACTTCGTCCGGGGTCAGTGGCGGCAGTGCGCCGGCATCGGGGAGCGCCATCACTTGAGCGTGGCGGTCACGGTCACCGAGGCGCGGACCTCGATCTCGCCCACCGAGACCGGCGTCGCCGTGACGGCGTCCTGTGCGGAACGCGCC